>Ga0208305_10000005_pt1 | contig 232425 bp, 207 predicted proteins | sample ColrivemetaGS741_FD_187605 | JGI IMG/M metagenome (GOLD analysis project Ga0208305, IMG submission 187605) | Estuarine microbial communities from the Columbia River estuary - Flood tide ETM metaG S.741 (SPAdes) (version 2) | ecosystem: Environmental > Aquatic > Marine > Intertidal zone >... | reverse complement strand
TGCGTAAACAACACAACTATTTTAGATACTTTTATGGGGCAAAAAAGCACCTCATTTCTGAAGTGCTTTCCCCAATCTTGCGGTCTGGACGGGACTCGAACCCGCGACCCCCTGCGTGACAGGCAGGTATTCTAACCAGCTGAACTACCAGACCGTTGCTTGATTGCGGTGCAAATATAGTGCGGAATTTCAAATTACCAAATCTTTTTGTAAAAAAAATAAAAGTTTTTTAAACACCGCTATCCAAACCTTTGTTTTTCAACTAAATATGTTGTCATTATTTTTTGAAAATTATCTCCAACAGCAACCGGAACATACTGTATTTTGTACTGTAAGCAGTTTTCTTTGATTTTTTTAAAATATAATTCTACTGCTTTTTCATAAACGTCTTTGGTGTTCTCGGTAAATAAATTAACCGTTTCACCAGTTTCCACATCAATAAATTTTCGTGGCACACCATCGTAATCTAATTTCAACTCTGATTTTTCATCGTAAACATGAAAAACAATTACTTTATGTTTATTGTGTTTCAAATGCTGTAAAGCTTTAAAAATCGCTTCTTCATTTTCGTTTTGAAACATATCTGTAAACAAAACAACCATGGAACGACGATGGATTTTTTCTGCAATTTGATTTAGAAAATCAACCGTATTTGTTTTTTTTGTCTCTTTTGAGGTTTCTAATATTTTTTCTAATTGATCTATAAGCATTCTATGATGACGATCGCTTCCTTTCTCTGGCGCATAATACTCATACGAATCTGAATACAGACTTAAACCAACAGCGTCTCGCTGCTTCTTTAATAAACTCATTAAAACTGCTGATGCTAAAACTGAAAAACCAATTTTATTTTCATAAAATAATTGTACAGAATTTAAAACCGGATAATGCATAGAAGAAGAATTATCTACAATTAAATGGCATCTTAAATTGGTTTCTTCATCAAATTTTTTGGTATACAATCTATCCGTTTTTGCAAACAGCTTCCAATCTATGTGCTTTGTACTTTCGCCAGCATTATAAATTTTATGTTCCGCAAATTCAGAAGAGAATCCATGAAAAGGGCTTTTATGCATACCAGAAACAAAACCTTCTACGACCTGATTAGCAAGTAATTCAAGGTTTTTAAAACTGGTTATTTTAGCAATTTGTGAATCAATCTTCATCTCTCAAATGTATTAAAAGATTGATTCATTAAAAAATTAAACGTGTACAAAAAATCCTAAAAATAGCTATTTAGCCCTGATAGAGCGTTTATCCTTGTGCAGTGAAGCGAAACAAGATAATAGCGAAAGCAGGAATTGTATTTAAAGATAAGCATCCGAACTTTTCGCTTCATAAAAAAAGCCCAACTTTCGCTGGGCTTCATTTTCTTTTTCAATTTATTTTATACTACAATAATGCGTCGATAGCATCTGTATATGTTTTCTTTGGAGCAACTCCTACTTGACGACCTACTACTTCTCCATTTTGAAAAATTAATACTGTAGGAATGTTTCTTACTCCGTATTTTGCAGCAAATTCTTGATTTGCATCTACGTCTACTTTTCCTACTACCGCTTTTCCTTCATAGTCTGCAGAAACCTCATCGATAACTGGCCCAACCATTCTACATGGTCCGCACCAAGCTGCCCAAAAATCTACTACTACTGGTTTATCTGATTTTAATACTACTTCTTCAAAAGTAGCATCTGTAATTGCTAATGCCATATTTATATTTTTTTAAATCTTATTAATTTCTGATAACAAAAGTAACTAAATAATTTTAAGTAACCTTCATTTAAGAATTGCTTTTGTTTATAGTTCTATTTTAAAAAATGATATTATAATGCTTTTAAAACTGCTAATAATACATCTCCTTTTAAGCGAGTTCCGTAGCTTGGGTTGATGTACATAAACTCAATTTCTTGCTTATCATTTAATACATAAACTGTTGGAACAGGAAGAAAACCAGGGTTTTTCCCTTCTGAATATTTGTCTAATTTTGGTTTTTCTCTTACAAATGCAATTCCAACTGCTTGAGAAAAAACGCCTTCGCTATCTGAATACAATTTATAGTGAAGTTCTTTTTTATCTAATGTTTGTTTTAGAAAACTTGGTGCATCTGGGCTAATTGCTACTACTTGATAACCTAGAGCAATAATTTCATTTTCAATTTCTTGCATATCTGCTAATTGCGAATTACAATATGGACACCAACCACCACGATATACAACAAGAACTGTTTTTTTTGCTAAAACATCATTTGTTTTTACTTCTTTTCCATTTGCATCGTGTAAAACTACATTTGGAATTTTTTCTCCTATTAATAACGGACTTACGTTTTCCGCTTTATCTGCAATTTGAGCAAATGAAACAACAGAAAATAATAGTACTGCAATTTTAATAATATTTTTCATTTTGTTTATTTTATTTAATACAAAGGTCAATAATTAAGCCAAAACAGTTTGTTAGCTGTATTACATTAATTCAATTTAAAATTAATTTGCATGTTTTCTAACTCTTGAAGCAATTCGTTGGAAATTTTAATTTTCAACTTTCTACTTGGCATTATTAATTTAGTAACTACCTGTATTTCCTCTACTTCCGTTTCTAAAACAGCATTTTCTGCAACTTCTTCTTCGTTATCTGAAGCTGCATCTTCTTCGCTTTCTACAACAACCTCAGTTGCAATCATTCGTTTTACAAGCTCTAATTCCATAACTTCCATTGTAACTTGATTATCTCCTTTTGACCGTAGAAACAAATCATTTAAAGCATTAATTAATTTATCATTTAAATCAACAATATTAAATTGCAATATTAATTTTTTAGCAAAAGTAGTCAGTACATCTTGCAAATATTGAACTGCCGTAAATTGCATTCTTGGATCTCCTTTTTTTCCATCTGCTGAAGTCCAGCCTTCTTTTACAATTATTTTTATAAAAGTGAAATTGTTTTGAATAAGAAAATGACGAAATTTTAAATATTCTTCTCCAAATATTCTAAAATCGTAAATTTCATCGTAACCTTCTAAAGTGAACATTGCCCAGCCTTTTCCGTTTTTGGAAACTCTGTGCTCAATTTTTGTAATAATTCCGCCAATACTAACGTTTTTCCCAACTAAAGAACTTAAATCTTTTAACTGTTCTAATTTAGTCCCACAGAAATATTTCATTTCGTATTTATAATCGTCTAACGGATGACCCGAAATATAAATACCAACGACTTCTTTTTCTTTGGCCAATTTCTCCATTGTATTCCACTCTTCACAAGGCGGAACAATTGGTTCTGGAATTTGCACTTCGGAAGCATCACCAAACAAACTTACTTGTGACGAATTTTCGTTTTCTTGGAACTTCGCGCCATATTTAACTGCTTTTTCTAAGAATGTAATTCCATCTCCTTCATCATGGAAATATTGTGCTCTATGCGTTTCACCAAAACCATCAAAACCTCCTGCTAAAGCTAAACTTTCAAATGCTTTTTTATTGGCTGCACGTAAATCGATCTTTTTGGCAACATCAAAAATAGATTTGTATCTTCCCTCTTTTCTATTTTCAACAATTGTATCCACCGCATTAGCCCCAACCCCCTTTATGGCTCCCATTCCAAAACGAACGGCATACTCATCATTTACCGTAAACTTATAATACGATTCATTTACATCAGGACCTAAAACTTGTAATCCCATTCGTTTACACTCTTCCATAAAGAACGAAACTTGTTTAATATCGCTCATGTTATTTGAAAGAACCGCTGCCATATATTCGGCAGGAAAATGTGCTTTTAAATACGCTGTTTGATACGCAATCCATGCATAACAAGTAGAGTGTGATTTATTGAAGGCGTAACTTGCAAATGCTTCCCAATCTTTCCAGATTTTTTCTAAAACAACCGCATCATGTCCTTTTGCAGAAGCTTGTTCTACAAATTTTGGTTTCATTTTATCTAGAACCTCTTTCTGCTTTTTACCCATTGCCTTACGCAAAACATCGGCTTCACCTTTCGTAAAATCAGCTAAAGATTGCGACAAAAGCATTACCTGCTCTTGGTAAACTGTAATTCCGTAGGTTTCACCTAAATATTCTTCGCAAGCATCTAAATCGTATTTAATTTCTTCTTCACCATTTTTTCTTCTAACGAAAGAAGGAATATATTCCAATGGTCCCGGACGATATAATGCATTCATTGCAATTAAATCTCCAAAAACCGTTGGCTTTAATTCTTTCATGTATTTCTGCATTCCTGGAGATTCATATTGGAATATACCAACCGTTTCTCCTCTTTGGAACAATTCATACGTTTTAGCATCATCAATTGGAAAAGCATCAGGATCTAAATCAATATTGTTTCTATACTTAACTAACTTAACCGTATCTTTAATTAAGGTCAATGTTTTTAGACCTAAAAAGTCCATTTTTAGCAAACCTGCACTTTCCGCAACCGAGTTATCAAACTGTGTTAGGTATAAATCGGAATCTTTCGCAGTCGTTACGGGAACGAAATTAGTAATATCAGAAGGCGTAATAATTACTCCACAAGCATGAACACCCGTATTTCGCAAAGAACCTTCTAATATTTTAGCTTGTTGAATGGTTTCACCCGCTAAATCTTCGCCATTTGCAATATTTATTAACTCTAAAACTTTTTCAAATTCTTCTGAACGCAATGCTTTTTTAACTTCCGATTCATCTTCCGCAATAAAACGAGCTAAATTCCATTTAGAAGGCATCATACCTGGAATTAACTTGGCGATTCTATCGGCTTCAAAAAGTGGCAAATCTAACACACGAGCAGTATCTCGAATAGCGGATTTAGTCGCCATTTTACCATATGTAATAATTTGAGCAACTTGCTTTTTACCGTATTTTTCAATTACATAATCCATTACACGACCACGACCTTCATCATCAAAATCGATATCGATATCAGGCATCGACACACGATCAGGATTTAAGAAACGCTCAAAAAGCAAATCGTACTTGATAGGATCAATATTGGTGATTTTTAAACAATACGCAACTACTGAACCAGCAGCAGAACCACGACCAGGCCCAACAGAAACATCCATTTTTCGAGCTTCAGCAATAAAATCTTGTACAATTAAGAAATAACCAGGATAACCAGAATTGGAAATCGTTAGTAATTCGAAATCTAAACGCTCTTGAATAGCTGGTGTAATTTCGGCATAGCGTAATTTTGCACCTTCATAAGTTAAGTGTCTTAAATACGCATTTTCACCTCTTACTCCGCCATCTTTTTCATCTTCGGTATTTATAAATTCTTCAGGAATATCATATTTTGGAAGTAAAACATCTCTGTAAAGCGAGTAAATTTCGACTTTATCTACAATTTCTTGAATATTGGTAATAGCATCAGGTAAATCAAAAAAAAGCTTTTTCATATCGTCTTGCGACTTGAAATAATATTCCTGATTTGGCAATCCGTAACGATAACCGCGACCTCGACCAATTGGCGTTGCTTGCTTTTCACCATCTTTTACACATAGTAAAATATCGTGCGCATTGGCGTCTTCTTTATTTACGTAATACGTATTATTAGTCGCAATTAGCTTTACATTATGTTTTTGAGAAAATTCAATTAATGTTTTGTTTACACGGTTTTCATCTTCTTGGTTGTGGCGCATAATTTCGAGATAAAAATCATCTCCAAATTGCTCTTTCCACCAAATCAAAGCTTCTTCCGCTTGAACTTCTCCAATGTTTAGAATTTTACTAGGAATTTCTCCGTATAAATTTCCAGACAAAACCATGATGTCTTCCTTGTATTTTTCAATTACATTTCTATCAATTCTTGGCACATAATAAAAGCCTTCTGTAAAAGCAATAGAAGACATTTTGGCTAAATTATGATAGCCTTTTTTATTTTTTGCCAATAAAACAACCTGATATCCGTTGTCTTTTTTGGTTTTATCTAAATGGTTTTCACAAATATTATATTCACAACCTACAATCGGTTTTATTTCAGAATCAACTGGTTCTTCACCTGCTTCAATTGCAGCTTCTATCATTGCTTTGGCTGCTTTATTATGATTCATAACTGCACTTACAAAATGGAAAGCACCCATCATGTTAGCGGTATCGGTCATAGCAACCGCATTCATATTGTTTTTGGCTGTAGCCGAGACTAAATTAGGGATTCCAATAGTAGATTGTAATACCGAAAACTGGGTATGATTATGCAAATGAGCAAACTTCGCTTCTTTTAAAGCACCTTTATCCGATTCTGAAATGGTAGTTTGTACATTTTCTTGCTCCACCTTTTGCAACTGTTTTCTGATTTGTTCAGAAGCTGCTTTTAAGTTGATATGCTTTAATCCAATAAGTTGAATTTCTTTTGGATTATGCTCTTTATATTTAAGGAAAAAATCAGGCGTTACGTCTAATTGTTCTTTGGTAAAAACATCTCTTCTAACTAATTCTAAAAAACAACGCGTAGTTGCTTCTACATCGGCAGTTGCATTATGTGCTTCCGAAAAAGGAACATTAAATAAGTATTCGTGTAATTCTGTTAAGGTTGGCAACTTAAACTTTCCACCTCTACCTCCAGGAAGTTTTAATAAAGAAGCAGTAACTTCTGTACAAGTGTCTAAAACTGGCATTGTAGACATATCGGAACCTACATTCATACGATGAAATTCACACCCCATAATATTGACATCAAAACCTAAGTTTTGACCTACAATAAACTTCGTTTTTGACAATGCTATATTGAATTTTTCAAGAACTTCACTTAATGTAATTCCTTGCTCCATTGCCAATTCAGTAGAAATACCATGTATACGTTCGGCGTCATATGGAATATTAAAACCTTCTGGCTTAATCAAATAATCTTGATGCTCGATAAGATTACCCATATCATCGTGCAATTGCCATGCAATTTGAATACAGCGAGGCCAATTGTCAGTGTCTGTTATAGGCGCTGACCAACTACGAGGCAATCCGGTGGTTTCGGTATCAAATATTAAATACATTGAATTGATAATTAAGCGTTAAGAAAATTGAAGGTTTCGACAAAACAAAAATACATTATAAAAAAGTTAAGCACAATTTTAGTTATCAACAGAAAACAAAAAAGCCGTTTTGAAAAAATCAAAACGGCTTTTTTTTAAAACAATATTTTTACATTTATTAACTATAGCTTATAAAAAACTCCATTTGAAAAAGTTACAACTGCACCTGAATCTTCATCAACAGCATTAAACTTAAAAGTACCAGTGTATTTTCCACCTTCAACCTTTTCAATAATTACCTCACCATTACTTTGTTGCACATTTAAAATTCTAATAGTTGCATTATTATTACCGCCAACAATTGTAACTAAATCCCCAGCTTTGTATCCATTACCACGGGCAACAATGTCCACATTCGTAACCGTTCCTCCTGTTGTATTAGCAACAATAGAAACTTTCAACCCAGAACCCGAGCCACCAGTTGTTTGCGCATTATTAGAACTCACATAACCTGAGCCTGCAGCAACTATATTTGCTATTTTATATGCTGGACCTGGGTAAATAGAAGTTTCAAAACTTGATAAAACTCCCGAAATACTTAAATCATAAGTAACGTAGTTATCTTGATTTGTTGATCCAAAAATATATGTTCCTGGTTCATTAGAATTAGTATTTAACGTAATTGTTTCATTTAAAGTTAAAGCCGTAATTGTAATTCCTCCCTCTTCATTTGGAGTTATCCTTGCGTCTGTAGCTCTCCAAACAACATCATTAACCTTTGCTTGCATAGCTGGGTTATTTTTTTTAATATCATTAGTGCAGCTCAATATAGAAAACGCAAAAGCAAATAAATAAACAATATTCTTCATTATTTTAGTTCTTTAATTAAATAATAGAAACAAAAATAATTTTTTTTAATTAATAACAGTTAAATAAAATTAAAAATTTTTAAAAAATGTACTTTAATAGTAATTTAAATATTTGTATATTTGCCGCCTTAATTAACTGAGGTCGTGAACCTCAAAATTTAATCATAAGATTATGTCAGTAAAAATTAGATTACAAAGACACGGTAAAAAAGGGAAACCTTTTTATTGGATCGTTGCAGCTGATGCACGTTCAAAAAGAGATGGTAAATTCTTAGACAAGATCGGAACTTACAATCCAAACACTAACCCTGCAACTATTGACTTAAATGTTGATAGCGCTGTTCAATGGTTACACAATGGTGCTCAACCAACAGATACTGCAAGAGCAATTCTTTCTTACAAAGGTGCTTTATTGAAACATCATTTAGATGGTGGAGTAAGAAAAGGCGCTTTAACACAAGAACAAGCTGATGCTAAATTTGCTAAATGGGAAAGTGAAAAAACTGGAAAAGTTGACTCTAAAAAAGATGGTTTAAGCAAAGCGCAAGCTGATGCTAAAGCTAAAGCTTTTAAAGCTGAACAAGAAGCTAACGCTAAACGTGTTTCGGCACAAGCTGAAGCTTTGAAAGCTGAAGAAGTTGTAGAGGAAGCTACTGAAGAAGTTGTTGAAACAGCTACAGAAGAGGCTCCAGCAGTTGAAGAAAACAACGAAGAAACAGAAGCTTAATTTAAAATTTGTGATTGATGCATAAAGATGAATGTTTCTATTTAGGCAAAATTGCAAAAAAATTTAGTTTCAAGGGTGAAGTACTAGCTTTTCTAGATACTGATGAACCCGAAATTTATGAAAATCTGGAATCAGTTTTTGTTGAATTAAACAAAACACTGGTTCCATTTTTTATTTTAAAAAGTCATATTCATAAAAGTAAATTTTTAAGAATAAAATTTGAAGACTTTACTTCTGAAGAAGATGCCGATGCAATTATGAATTGCCATTTATACTTACCTCTTTCATTCCTTCCAAAGCTTGACGGAACTAAATTTTATTACCATGAAATAGTTGGTTTTGAAGTTGAAGACATTCGTCTTGGAAACATTGGCATAGTACAAAGAATCAACGATAGTAACGCGCAACCTTTATTTGAAATTTTAAAGGGGAATGTCGAAATATTAGTTCCTTTAATTGATGATTTTATTATCAGCTTAGACAGAACCAATAAAAAAATAATTCTTAACACTCCTGAAGGATTAGTAGATTTATATCTTGGCTAATTCCAACATAATGTCTTTTAAATTCAAACAATTCTCCATTCATCAAGATCGTTGCGCAATGAAAGTTGGCACAGATGGCGTTTTATTAGGCGCATGGTCTCCCTTACCAAAAAATTGTTTTAACATCTTAGATATTGGAGCAGGGACCGGAGTATTATCATTAATGTTAGCACAAAGAACAGAAGCAGAACAAATTGATGCAATTGAAATTGATGAAAATGCATACGAACAATGTGTTGAAAATTTTGAAAACAGCAAGTGGGGAAATCGTTTATTTTGTTACCATGCCGGATTAGATGAATTTCTAGAAGAAATGGAAGACGAGTCTTTTGATCTTATTATTTCCAACCCTCCCTTCTATACCGATGATTATAAATCTGAAAATAAATCGAGAGATTTGGCACGATTTGAAGACGCAATGCCTTTTGAAGAACTTATAGAAAGTGCAGCTAATTTATTGTCTGAATTTGGTATTTTTAGCGTAATTATTCCTTTCAAAGAAGAAGGTAAATTTATTAGCTTAGCAAAAGAATTTCAACTATTTCCTTTTAAAATTACTCACGTAAAAGGTAACTCAACTTCTGAATTTAAAAGAAGTTTATTAGCTTTTACTTGGGATGAACAAATTTTAGAAACAAATGAGTTAATTATTGAACTCGAAAGACACCTTTACACTATTGAATACATAGAGCTAACAAAAGATTTCTATTTAAAAATGTAATTTACACCTCAAAAGTATAAGTTGAATATACATCGCTTATTTCGTCAAAAATTTTAAACAACCCTTCTAAATCATCCGTAGTAACCAATCGTTGTTTATATTCTTTAAAACTATGAATTCCTTTAAAGTAATTCGTATAATGCCTTCTCATTTCAACAATACCAACTCTTTCATTTTTCCACTCTACTGACCAAATTAAATGATTCTTAGCAGCTTCAACTCTATCTGCAACTGAAGGAACCGCAAGTTTATTTCCGGTTTCAAAAAAATGTTTAATTTCATTAAAAATCCAAGGATATCCAATAGCCGCACGACCTATCATCATACCATCTAAACCATACTTATTTTTATATTCTAATGCCTTTTCAGGCGAATCAATATCTCCATTTCCAAAGATTGGCATCGTAATTCTAGGATTGTTTTTTACACGAGCAACGTGAGACCAGTCTGAGTGTCCTTTATACATTTGCGCTCTTGTTCTTGCATGAACTGTTAAAGCCTGCACACCAATATCTTGTAAACGCTCAGCAACCTCATCTATATTAATAGAAGAATCATCCCACCCCAAACGTGTTTTTACCGTAACAGGAAGACTAGTTCCTTTAATAACGGCTTTTGTTAAGCGTATCATTAAATCAACATCTTTTAACACTCCCGCTCCCGCTCCTTTACAAACTACTTTTTTAACAGGACAACCAAAATTGATATCTACCAAATCTGGCTGCACGGTATCTACAATTTTAGCAGACATCTCCATTGCTTCTTCATCTCCACCAAATATTTGAATACCTACAGGACGTTCGTAATCAAAAATATCTAATTTTTTCATGCTTTTCATTGCATCACGAATTAACCCTTCTGAAGAAATAAACTCCGAATACATTAAATCTGCTCCGTGCATTTTACAAAGGCGTCTAAAAGGCGGATCACTCACGTCTTCCATAGGAGCAAGTAACAAAGGAAAATCGGGCAATATTATGTTTCCAATTTTTGGCATTAAGTATCTTTTTTTTGCAAAAATACAATAAGATTTTTGAATGTTGATTTTTTGAATGTTGATTTCTACTTATTCTAACTTTAAGAAACACATTTCTTGCTATAAGAATCCAAAACTTTGGGTTATATTTGCAGATTATATGTTACCATATAGAAAGCGTTACGGATTGAAGCGACATCCTTTTGTGTAATGAAATGGAGCAAAAGATATAGCGAAAAGCAGGACCATAACGAAGTGGAGGTAACGCCCAAATAAATATTTTAGAATGAAAAACATAAGAAACTTTTGTATTATTGCGCATATTGATCACGGTAAAAGCACACTTGCCGACCGTTTACTTGGGGCAACTCAAACTGTAACCGCTCGTGAAGAAAAAGCACAGTTACTAGACAGCATGGATTTGGAACGCGAACGTGGTATTACCATTAAGAGTCACGCTATACAAATGGAATACACCTACAAAGGAGAAGAATATATTTTAAACCTTATTGACACTCCTGGTCACGTAGATTTTTCTTATGAAGTTTCTCGTTCTATTGCTGCTTGTGAAGGTGCCCTACTAATTGTAGATGCCGCACAAAGTATACAAGCACAAACTATTTCTAACTTATATCTTGCTTTAGATAATGATTTAGAGATTATTCCTGTTTTAAACAAGGTAGATTTACCTAGCGCTAACCCAGAAGAAGTTAGTGATGATATTATTGATTTATTAGGTTGCGATTTAGAAGATATTATTCATGCCTCTGGTAAAACTGGTTTTGGTGTTGAAAATATTTTAGCAGCTATTATTGAAAAAATACCCCCTCCAAAAGGAAACGTAGAGGAACCTTTACAGGCTTTAATATTTGACTCTCACTACAATCCTTTTAGAGGAATTGAAGTTATTTTTAGAGTTAAAAATGGAGAAATTAGAAAAGGACAAAAAATAAAATTCATGGCTACTGGCAATGAATATTTTGCTGATGAAGTAGGGACTTTAAAATTAAATCAAGTTCCTAAAAATGTAATTTCTACTGGTGATGTTGGTTATTTAATTTCGGGAATTAAAGAAGCGAAAGAAGTAAAAGTTGGGGATACTGTTACAGATGCAAAAACACCAACTACCAATATGATTAAAGGTTTTGAAGATGTAAAACCAATGGTATTTGCTGGAATTTATCCTGTAGATACAGATGATTTTGAAGACCTACGTTCTTCTATGGAAAAATTGCAATTAAATGACGCTTCTTTAGTATTTGCTGCTGAAAGTTCGGCTGCTTTAGGATTTGGTTTTCGTTGTGGTTTCCTAGGAATGTTGCACATGGAAATTATTCAAGAACGTTTAGAACGTGAGTTTGACATGACTGTTATCACAACTGTTCCCAATGTTTCTTATCATGCATATACTAAAAAAGAACCTGACACAGTATTAGTTGTAAACAATCCTACCGATTTACCGGAACCATCCAAATTAGATAGAGTTGAAGAACCATACATAAAAGCTACCATTATTACAAAATCTGATTTTGTGGGTAATGTAATGAGTTTATGTATTGAAAAACGTGGTGTAATTACCAATCAAACGTATTTAACAACGGAACGTGTTGAATTAAATTTTGACATGCCCTTAGCTGAAATCGTTTTTGATTTTTACGATAGATTAAAAACAGTATCAAAGGGTTATGCTTCTTTTGACTATCATCCAATAGGAATGAGAGAGTCAAAATTAGTAAAACTAGATGTATTATTAAATGCTGCTTCAGTAGATGCTCTTTCTGCATTAATTCATGAAAGTAGCGCATATCACATTGGTAAAAAAATGTGTGAAAAATTAAAAGAACTTATACCAAGACAACAATTTGATATTCCAATTCAAGCTGCAATTGGAGCTAAAGTAATTGCTCGTGAAACAATTAAAGCACTTAGAAAAGATGTTACGGCTAAATGTTATGGTGGAGATATTTCTCGTAAACGTAAATTATTAGAAAAGCAGAAAAAAGGTAAAAAACGCATGAGACTTGTAGGTAATGTTGAAATTCCGCAAGAAGCTTTTATGGCCGTTTTAAAACTAAATGATTAACAAAAATGGCTTAAAAATTTAAAGATGTCACAATTTTTAAACTTTTTTAATTTACAATCCTTTCTAATTTAATAAAATTTCTTAAATTTAATTAGAATTGAGTCCTGCCGAAAAGATACTGCTATGAAAAAAATATTTTATTTCATTGTATTACTATCCTCAACTGTGTTTTCTCAAACAATTACAGTGGAGGATACTAGAACCGCCGAAGATCTTGTTAGCCTATTAATAACTGATCCTTGTGTAGAGACATCGAACGTTTCGATTTCTTCAGGACAATCTGTTGCATATTTTAATCAAAATAGCTCTTCATTCCCTATTTCAGAAGGTGTAATTATCCGGAATGGTGTTGCCGTAAACACTCAAGGCCCTTACAACGGAGCAAATTTAGGAACAACAGCTACTGGAGGTGGAACTGATGCTTTTTTACAAAATTTAAGTAACGTAAATAGCGGCTCTACAAGTCCATTAGTAGATTTAGCTTTTTTAGAATTTAACTTTACAACATATGCAACTGCATTTAGCTTTGATTTTCTATTTGCATCTAATGAATATGGTGAGTTTCAATGTTTATCAAGAGATATAGTAGCATTTGAACTAATAAATGTAAACACTGGAGTAATAACTAATATAGCTTTAGTTCCTACAACTACAAACCCAATATCTACAGCAACAATTAAAGACGACGCTTACAACGGTTCTTGTAGCTCAACCAATCCGACCTACTTTGGTGTTTATAATGTAGATAACCCTGCAGCATCAACATTAAATATGAGAGGACATTCTGTTTCTATGAATGCAAGTGCAAACATAATTCCACTTACGCCATATAGATTAAAATTAGTAATTGGAGATTATATTAGCACAAACTACGATTCTGCAATATTTATAAGTGCATTTAACTTTACTAGAGATCTTTCACTAGGAAATGATACTGCTATTTGTGCTGGAGATACTTTTCAACTAGACGCAACTATAGACAATACTTATTCTTACCAGTGGTTATTAAACAGTGTGCCAATAACTGGTGAAACCAATCCAACTTATACTGTAACTCAACCAGGAACTTACTCTGTTGAAGCAACAAAAGGAGGTTGCATTATTACCGATGAAATTGTTTTCAATTCTTTAATGGTAACTAGCCCAAACGATTTACCAGCTTGTGATTCTGGCGGCACAACAAATATTTACAATCTTACCGTAAATGATGAAATTGCTCTAGGAATTGATGCCACAATTTATGATGTTTTTTATTTTGAAACTCCTGCAGATATCACAGCAAATAATTTTATACCTATTGGAAATTTAACTAATTATGCTGGAGCAGATGGTCAAACCGTTTACATTAAAATTTTCAATACGAATACTGGTAATTATTGTGATGCCTTTTATACATTCAACTTAACGGAGATTGCAAATGTTATTGCAGGAACAACAACACCAGCTTCAACTTGCGAAAATGAATTAAGTTACGATTTAAGCGCACATGATTCCGAAGTAGAAAATGGTCAAGTAGGAACTACCATTACATATTATAATAGTCAAGCTGATGCAACTGCCGGAAGTGGTTCAGTTGCAGCAAACATTATAATTGGTTCAGGTTTAACTTCTGTAACATATTGGTATCGTATAGAAGATTCTTCAAATCCCAATTGTTTTGACGTAACTAGTGTAGTAATTACAATACATCAACTACCCCTAGTAGATACACTTACAAATATTCTTGACTGTTCGCAATATCAATTACAAACCTTAACAAATGGAACCTATTATTTACTCCCTGGTGGACCAACGACTCCTGGTCAAGTACAATACAATGCAGGAGATATAATTAATAATGCAGGTGTTTATTATGTTTTTGCAGGTCCAGATATAAATGGCTGTACAAACGAAAGTAGTTTCGAATTGTATTTTGTAGATGAATATGTCCCAACTCTTGATAATTGTGGTCAATTTATTGTTCCTGATCCACCGTATAATATTGGCGCATTTTATAATGCACCCGGAGGTATTTCAGCAAATTTAATACCTACTGGAACTGTTTTTACAAATACCACGCAAACAACAACGGTAGAAACAATTTATTATTATGCAGAAGTGCCAACTGGAACTCCATGTAGAGATGAACGTTTTGACATTAACATTCATCCTATTCCATTAGTAGATAACCCTATTGATGAAACTAGGTGTAATTCATATACTTTACCTGCTCTAACAAACGGAATGTATTATTCAGGTACAGGAGGAACTGGAACAAATTATCCTGTTGGACACAATGTAACTGCTTCTGAAACTATATATGTGTATAATACTTTTCCATACATTGATGTAAATGGAGAGCCTCAGATATGTGATGACCAAAATCCATTTCAAGTCAATATAATTGATCCTAATATATTTGGAGACATCTTTGCTTGTGAAACATATACTTTACCAACCATAACCTTTGGTAATTATTATGATGCTCCAAACGGAGGCGGAACCCAAATTGACCCAACAATCGCAATAACAAATTCTCAAATTGTTTATTTTTATGCAAATGTTACCGATGCTTCAAATTGTGCAGAGTTTTTAAACTATAATATTACAATTTACCCACAAGTTCCTGTAGACACGTTAGACGATGGAAATTACTGTGGCGAATACATTTTACCAATACTAACTGATGGAGTTTATTACACACTTTCTGGAGGACCTTCAATTTCTGGACAAACTACATTAAACACAGGAGATATTATAGATTTAACAGGCGAAATTCCACCTGGGACTTTTTACATATACAATGAAATTGTGCATAATAATGGTAATGGAACATCAACAACTTGTTATAGTGAAGACGACTTTACCGTAATTGTCTCGCCGTTTCCAGATTTATACCAATACGCATCTAGCAGACCAGAATGCGACCCTTATAGTTTAGCAACACCAGCTATCGGAGCATATTATAACGCACCTGATGGACCAAACGGAACAGGGACGGTAATTGACCCAAGTACAATTTTTACAACCACAGAAACTTTTTATTTCTTTTATGAAGATTCTGCAAGTGGCTGTAGAGTTGATAAACGATTTCAGATTTTATTTAACGGTGTAAACTTACCTCCTATCGCAGATATCGTATCTTGTGATAGTGCGATGCTAAATGCTACTTTATTAAATCACTTACCACCAGAAGGAGCAGAGTCTTTGTACACTATTGAATATCATTTAAACGATCCAAGTGGAACTATTATAGATCCTAATACTTATGTGTTTAACTCTACAAATACACCAACACCGCAAACAATTTGTTTATATGCAGTAAACGATGATGGCTTTTTAATAAACTGTCCTGATGCACAATATTTTACTGTTTCAATATTAGAAACTCCTGTATTGCCAAGTTATGCAGCATTAAATAATCAAAATTATTGCGGAACATATACATTACCTGCATTGCCAGCTACTCCAGTAGTTACAACGGGCACCTATTCTGTAAATTATTATAGTGCTCAAGGAGGAAATCCTGCAGATTTAATTGATGCTACAGATTACACATATACAAATAGTAGTTCTATTACCGAAACACATACTGTTTGGGTTTATGCACAAACTACAATAGATGGGGTTTTTAAGTGTTCTGATGAAGCAACTTTCCAATTTACTGTTTATCCTTTATTAGATTTAACTATCCAAGGCGGAATAATTTGTGTAAATGCATTAACTGGCGTTACAGAACAACCAGTTTTATTAAACTCTGGTTTAGATCCAGCTGATTTTACAGTACAATGGTATTTGAACAGCGTTTTAATGGGAACTGGACCTACATATTTAGCAACACAAGACGGTACTTATGATGTGATTATAACTAAATTAACAACAGATAACCCCCCAAATTGTAACTATAGGCCAACTACTGTAATCGTAGGAAAATCTAGCCCTGCAATTGCAACAATTAGCGTTAGCGAACCCTTTGACAATATTGCAACCATTACTATTAACGTAGATAGCGGTTTTGGAACTTATGAATTTCAGTTAGATGGTGGTAATTTTCAAACAAGTAATCAATTTTACAATGTAAGTTCAGGGTTTCATACAGTTATAGTAAGAGATGTTATGGGTTATTGTGGTGATTTTATTTTAACAGCTATTGTTATAAAGTATCCTAAATTTTTTACACCAAATTTTGATGGATATAATGAAACTTGGAATATTACTGATTTAATTACCGATCATCCGGAATCTATTATTTCTATATTTGACAGGTATGGCAAATTGATTAAACAAATATCGCCAGCTGGAATTGGTTGGAATGGAACTTTTAATAATCAAAACCTTCCTTCAACTGACTATTGGTTTACTGTAAACTATATTCACGAAGGACAAGAAAAAATATTTAGAGCACACTTTACATTAAAAAGATAATAACATAAAATTCGTATGTTTTTATAAAATTTAGATTCTGAAACAAGTTCAGAATGACAAAAAAAAGGAATTTAAAAAGATAAGCATAAAAAAACCCGAGCAATGCTCGGGTTTTCTTTAACTATTTTTAAGATTGATAACTTCTTGTTCTGTTAAAAACCTCCAATTACCTCTTGGTAAATTCTTTTTTGTTAAACCTGCAAAAGTAACTCTATCCAACTTAATGACATTGTATTTTAAATGTTCAAATATCTTACGAACAATTTTAACATTAGCAGTTTTCATTTTAATACCAATCTCACTCTTAGGTTGGTCTTCAATATAAGTTACTTCTTCAACATAAACCCTAAACTCGTCAATTGTTAAGCCATTAGATATTTTATCTAAATCATCATACTTTAAATTTTTATCTAAAGTAACTTGGTACAATTTTGAAGATCTTTGATTTGCTGCAGTAAATTTTGTAATAATATCTGCATCGTTAGTGAACAACAACAAACCCGTTGTAGTCTTATCCATTCTTCCTACAGGTTGAATTTTACCCTTTGTAGCACTACGAACTAAGTCCAATACGTTTGTATCGGTTCTTTCCCCGTCATTAGCAGTAGAGAAATTTTTAGGTTTATTTAGTAAAATATATTCCTTTTTCTCTGGCATAACGGTAGAACCATCAAATTGAACAACATCATTCAACATAACTTTATGTCCCATTTCAGTTACAACAACTCCGTTTACTTTAACGTTACCACTTTGAATATAAATATCCGCATCTCTACGACTACACATTCCAGAGTTTGCAATATATTTATTTAATCTAATTTCGTCTGGGTTTTTAGGTGCTTTTGGAGCCTTAGGTGCTTTTGATTCCTCTGGCTTAGTTGCAAACTTTGACGCTGTTTTTCGTATAGGCGCATTTCCTCTAGCTGTACTTGGTTTTTTAGCTCCACCCTGTCTTGCTGAGGTTCCTTTTTTCTTACTGTTATCTCCTTGATGACGAGTCATTTCTTAATGTATTTTTTGCAAAGATATAACTAATATGTGGATATCAATTTTTTTCCGTGCAACAAAACTTCTGGTTCTATTAAAACAATACAAAAAACACCTGCTAAAATTATTAATTTTAATAAAAAATGAAGTTTTAAAAATTCTTTTTTTGTTTTTGATTTCCATAATTTTAAAAGAAAAAACAAAAGAAACATATAACTTATATAAAAATATACGTCCATGTAGCCAACATCGTAAACATCAATTAAAAAATAAACTGGAATAATTGTCAAAATAATCAATACCGTAATCGTGTATTTTGCAGCGACTTCACCGTATAAAACAGGAATAGTTTTATAATCAGCAACTAAATCTCCTTCAATATTTTCCAAATCTTTAACAAATTCTCTAAGTAGGATAAGTAAATAAAGAAAAGTTGCATGTGCAAAAATTACATCGTAAAAATTTTTATAATACATTAAAACTCCAAAAAAAGGCAAAACAGCCAAGAAAGCCGCCGTAAGATTTCCTATTATTGGATATTTTTTTAATTTATGAGAATAATACCAAATAATAAATATAAAACTAGAAAAAAATAAAATTGCTTTCCAAGAAATAAAACTTGCCAAAAAAACAACAAATAGATTTATAGAAAAATACACTTTAAGCTTTGTTCCTTGACTAACCAGTCTATCCAACATTGCTTTTCTAGGCCTGTTAATTAAATCTTTCTTAGTGTCGTAAAAATTATTTATAATATAACCGGAAGCAATTGTTAAAGAAGAAGCAGATACTATTAAAAACAAACGCCAATCTAACAAAACATCTAAAGCTCTTTTATTAATTGCTAATATAAATATTGACGATAAATATTGTGCCAAAGCAACAACCCATATATTATAACCTCTTACAACAGAAAAAAGACTGACTGTCTTAGTTAAAAATAATTTGGACTTTCTTGTTAGCATTCTTATAAGATAAAAATAAAGAGAAGATTATTAAAAAGTTGTTTAAAAAAAACTCTAAACTACTAACTGAAATTTAGGTCAGTTTAAAACTGATATACTATTTCTAGTTTATAATCTTTAAGAGATTCTTTTGCTTTATCTATATCTTGGGTAAAGCCTAAAATATATCCGCCGCCGCCAGAACCACAAAGTTTTAAATAATAATCATTTGTATCAATCCCTTTTTGCCAAACTTGGTGAAATTGTTCAGGAATCATAGGTTTAAAGTGACTTAAAACTACTTTAGACAATTTTTTTGTGTTTAAAAAAAGTGACTTAATATCACCATGCAAAAAGTCATCTACACAATTATCTGTATACTTGATGAATTTAGATTTCAACATTGTACGAAAACCTTGGTCTTTTAAGCTTTCCATAAAAAGCGTAACCATTGGAGCTGTTTCTCCAACAATTCCAGAATCTATTAAGAAAACAGCCCCTTTTCCATCAAAACTTTGACTAGGAATACCAGTTGGTTCAATATTATCTTTTGAATTTATTAAAATTGGTAAACTTAAATAACTATTTAATGGATCTAAACCTGAACTTTTTCCATGAAAAAAAGATTCCATATTTGAAAAAATCGCCTTTAGTTTTAATAATTTTTCTCTAGTCAAATTTTCAAGAACAGTTATTTTATTTGTCGCATACTTGTCGTAAACAGCAGCTACTAAAGCACCACTACTACCTACCCCATAACCTTGAGGTATACTAGAATCGAAAAACATTCCGCTAGCTATATCTGTTTTTAATGAAACTAAGTCAAAAGAAACTAAATCAGGCATATCTATTTGCATCTGACTTAAATAAGAAGCAAATTTTGACAAACTATCATTTGATTTTATTGACTCTAAAGTTGAATCAACCGAAACTTTTAAAGTTCCTTTATAAAAATTATAAGGGATAGACAATCCTTTCGAATCTTCTATAATTCCGTATTCACCAAAAAGTAAAATTTTAGAGTAAAATAAAGGTCCTTTCATACAATTTACAATTTACAATTGATAGTTGACAATTAACTCAAATAATCAATTAGATATCTTATTTGTTTTTTGAAGTATTAATTATACTAATTAGTAATTTTAATATTTCAATTATTTTAAATTTAATTTTTTGGAAACATTCTTCTGTTAAGAAACCTGTTTCAAATAGCAAATCAATCCAATATTCTGTTTCATTTGCTTCTTTAAGGGCAATTGAAAGTTTGTGAATAAAGTCGGCTTTACTTTGCGCATGTTCTGCTTCACGAACATTTGCTCCAATTGAAGTTCCTGAACGCAACAACTGTTTTGACAAAACAAATTCTTTTTTCTCTGCTAAATCTTTATAAAGATATACAATATCTTTAGCAAACTCAAAAGTTTTGTCTTTAATAACGTTTTTCTTTTCCATTATCAATTGCTAATTATTCATTATTAATTGCCTCCCATTACCAATTTGATCACAAATGTACTGTCCATTTTGGCAATAGCCAACTAATTCATTGTTAATAAATTGCAAAACTTTCTCTTTTACATTTTCCGGATACAAAACATGTACGTTTGCACCAGCATCTAATGTAAAACAAACAGGAATTTCTGATATATTTCTAAAACTCCATATTTTATTAATAATCTCCAAAGTATTAGGCTTCATTAAGATAAAATATGGGTTTGAAGCCATCATCATAGCGTGTAACGTTAACGCCTCGCTTTCAACAATATTGATGAATTCTTTAATGTTTCCAAAAGCTAATATCTTTTTAATTTTAGACAAATTAGAATGTGCTTGTACAAAACGTTGTTCAGCAAACGGATGCCCATTCATTAAATCATGACCTACAGTACTTGAAACTTGTTTTTCCCCTTTATCAACTAATAAAATAGTGTCTTGGTAATTTTTAAAGTTAGCGTGTAAGTCTTCGAAAGGAATTCCAAACAAATTAGATGAATTTTCAGTTTCCTTGTGCTCTCCCCAAATAACAACTTCCCCTTTTATACTTCTACAAGCACTACCAGAACCTAATCTTGCAAGAAAAGAAGCTTTTTGGTAAAAATATTCTTCTGTAATAGAAGGATTAATTTCTTTTTCCAAACACATAATGTTCATTGCAATTGCAGCCATTCCTGAAGCAGAAGATGCAATACCTGAACTGTGCGGAAAAGTGTTTTGCGTATCAATTACAAAATGATACTCTTTTATATAAGGACAATATTTTTCTATTCGTTGAAAAAACTTTAAAATTTTAGGCTTAAAATCTTCTTTTGGTTTTCCTTCAAATAGTAAATCAAAGGTTATTTCTGAAAGATTTTCTTTCTTTACAACATCTAAAGCCGTTATTGTTTTGCAATTATTCAAAGTAAAACTTATAGACGGATTGGCTGGTATTTGATTTTCTTTTTTTCCCCAGTATTTAACTAAAGCAATGTTACTTGGAGCGCTCCATTTAAAATTAGCTTTTTCTACTGATGAATAATTTGTTGCAATAAAGTCCTTTTCGGAAATCATAATTTGATAATTTAGACAAAAATACCATTTTTGATTTATTTGTTTATGGGATTAGTTGTTAATTTGCATAAAATTATGAATTGATGAATAAGTATTTAAAAATAGCGGCTCTAGTTACAATTTGTTTAGCGGTAGGATATCTTTCTAGTATTGTTACACAATCTTCTATTACTACTTGGTATCCAACATTAGAGAAACCTATTTTTAATCCTCCAAATTGGATTTTTGCACCTGTTTGGACACTTTTATACATATTAATGGGTATTTCTGCTGGTTTAGTTTGGAACAAACTAAACACTAATACCGAATTAGTAAAAAAAGGATTATTGTTCTTTGTTGTTCAATTAGCATTAAATGCACTTTGGTCTTATCTGTTTTTTGGATTATCTAATTTATTATTAGCATCCATTGAAATTCTCTTATTGTTGTTGATAATTTTTGAAACGTATTTAATTTTTAGAAAAATAGACAAAGATGCTGGATTAATGCTTATTCCTTACATTATATGGGTTTCTTTCGCTTCGGTTTTAACAATCTCAATCTATACATTGAATTTTTAATTATTGCAAATTATAAATTTGTTTTCTAATTTGTTAATTCATTGTTTTTTTGTTAATTTTCTACTGTTTTGACAAACAAAGGAAAATTATGTCCAAAAAAACACTTTATCTTATTCTCATATTTGTAACGATTTTAACAGGGACATTGTTACATATAAAATTTTGTTGTGCATATTGCAATTCAATAACTCAAGACTTCAATAACAATACTGTAAATAAGAAAGAAGACTCTATTGTTATTACCAAAAGCAAACCTATTGAAACTAATGAAAAAAATTTAGAAACAATAAGTACGGAAGCTGAAGGTTTACCTAAAGCAAAATCAGATATGGAATGGCAAGCTTTAAAAACCAAAGCCAACACCAATCCGTTAATTCTATATTTTAACAAAAACGAATCAAACATTAGTCTCTCCAAAAATGATTCTCTAAAAATTGTCACACTTATTAATTATACAGTTAATTTTCAAAGCTCCAAAATTCTAATTACAGGTCATGCTGATACTAGTGGAGAAGAAGATGCTATTCAATATTATGCGAAAGAAAGAGCAAAATTTGCAAAACTATATTTCATTTCAAAAGGTATTAATTCAGAGCAAATAATTATTTCCAGCAAAGGTTCTAATGACCCAATTGCAGATAACACAACACCTGAAGGAAGAGCAAAAAACAGAAGAGTGGAAGTTACAATTGAAGAATAAAAACATTAATTATAAAAGGTAAGAATATGCAACTATGTTTTTTAATACCCATTTTAGTAGGATTAATTTGTGGTTATTTAGGATACTTAATACGAATGCTTTCATTTAAGTCTTTAGAAGATGATTTTGCATCTTTAAAAGATGATTTAGAAAGTTCTAAAAGACGAATTTCGCAGTTACAATCTGATATTAGCAAATTTAGAAATCAAAATAAAGAAGCCGAAAAATCAGATGATAAAATTGGTGATTTTAAAATACATTTTTTAGAAGAACCTGAAGAGTTTAATGCAGCACTTGCAAAGGCTGTTTTTGGTAAAAAAATTAAAGAAAACGATTTAAAAATAATAGATGGAATAGGCCCTAAAATTGAAGTATTATTCAAAACTTCGGGTATTATAACTTGGAAATTACTTTCCGAAACTTCTGTAAATAGACTGAAAGAAGTTTTAAGCAAAGCTGGAGAAAGATACCAAATTCATGACCCTGCAACTTGGCCAAGACAATCTAAATTAGCTTATGAAGGTAAATGGGAAGAGTTGAAAAATTGGCAAAAGCAACTTGATGGCGGAAGAGAAAATTAACAGCGTTAAATAGCATCCGAAATAATAAAACCTCCGGTCCAAGCATTTTGAAAGTTAAACCCGCCGGTTATGGCGTCTATATTTAAAACTTCTCCAGCCAAAAATAAATTAGGTGAAATTTTACTTTCCATAGTTTTAAAATTTATTTCTTTTAAATCGACTCCGCCAGCAGTAACAAACTCTTCTTTGAATGTGCTTTTTCCGTTAACCTGAAAAACACCATTTGTAAGTTGTTCTGCTAATTGTGTAAGTTGTTTTTTAGATAAATCGGCCCATTTTGTTTCTTCGGTAATTCCAGAAGCCAAGACCAAACTTTCCCACAAGCGATTTGGAAATTCGAATGGTGATTTTTTAACGATTGTCTTTTTGGTATGTTCTACTTTCAGGCTTTTTAAAAGATCAACAGCTTCTTCCAAATCAACATCATTTAACCAATTGACCAAAAGTGCAAATTGGTAATTTTTATCAGCCAATTCCCTAGCTCCCCAAGCTGAAAGCCTCAAAATACCAGGTCCGCTCATTCCCCAATGCGTAATTAATAACGGTCCGCTTGCGCTTAATTTTGAACCTTTTACTTTTACCGAAGCAAAAGCCGACAATCCCATTAAATCTTTAATTCGAGGATCTTTGATGTTAAATGTAAACAACGATGGAACCGGTGGAATAATAGAATGTCCAAGTTCTGAAAGCATTTCCCAAACTTTAGGATTACTTCCGGCTGTAATTACTAACTTCTTACAAGCAAATGTTTCTTTATTGGTTTCTACCTTCCAAAATTCTTCCGTTTTAAATAAAGACTGAACGCTTTGACCAGTTAAAACCTGAATACCTAATTTATGTACATTATCTGTAAAACAATCGATAATGGTTTGTGAAGAATTAGATTCTGGAAACATTCTTCCGTCTTCTTCAATTTTCAAAGGAACACCGTGATTTTCGAACCATTCAATTGTATCTCCAGAACAAAACTGATGAAAAGGTCCGCGTAGTTCTTTTTCGCCACGTGGATAAAATTTCACTAAATCATTTGGTATAAAACAAGCATGTGTAACATTACATCTTCCGCCGCCAGAAATACGCACTTTTGACAACACTTCTTTACCGCGCTCTAAAATGGCAACTTTTAAATGTTTGTTTTTTTCTGCAATATTAATAGCCGTAAAAAAACCTGCTGCACCACCACCTACAATAATTATATCAAAATCTGTGTTCATATTCTATCTGGAAAATCGGAAATAATTCCGTTTATTTTATATTCTTTCAATCGTACCATATCGGTAACATCATTAACCGTCCAAGTATTAATTTTAAATCCTTTTTCGGTTGCTAATTTACAATTGTCTTCGGTTAATAATGAAAAATGCGGATGAATGTATTTTGCCGAAAATTCTGTTGCCCATTCCATAGCTTGTTCCACACTTGCTTGCGTTAAAACCGCTAATGGAATTTCAGCATTCAATTGACTTACTTTATAAAGTTCGTCTCTTTGGAAACTAGAAACAATAAAGTCTTCCATTTTCCAATTGTATTCTTGTATGTACTTTTCAATTATTTGCACTGCTGGTTTTGCTGTATCGTGCCCTTTTAGCTCGATATTAACTTGGCATTTTTTGTCTATCAAATTTAAAACTTCTTCTAAAGTCGAAATTTCAAAAACATCGTCTACTTTCAACTTTTTTAGTTCTGCTAAAGAAAAATTATGAATTTCGCCACTTCCATTAGTCATTCTATCTAAGGTAAAGTCATGAAAAACCATCAACTCGCCTGTGGCACAAACATGCACATCCAATTCAATTCCGAAAACATTTACATCTAATGCTTTTTGAAAAGAAGCTAAAGTATTCTCGCTTACGTAGCCTTTTGCTCCGCGATGTCCAAAAGATTGAATCATTTTAATTGAATTATATTTACAAAGATATAATAGATTCTTTTGTATTCCGTTTAAATGCAAAGAACACTTAAAAAAAGATAGATGAAAAAGATTATTTTAGGAGCAATTGCCTGTTTATTTATAATGTGCAGCCCTATTAAAACGGAAGTTAGAGATGATTTTAGAAGCAGTACTGAACAACAAAAAAAAGTGTTCTTAAAAGAAATAAATGGAACTTCAGATTCTAAAAGTGTATTGGTTTTAACCAAAGGATACAAAGGCGAAAAAATAATTGCTACACAAGAGGGTAAAACGATATATTCAAAATACCCAATTACCAATCTAAAAACCCATTTAGCCGATTATTTTAGCTTTGACAATACTAAAGACTTATTGATTTATGACAATTTTTCTAAACAAGAAATTATAATTGAATCTAAAAAAGCTACAAAATACAAGTTTATTTATTTACGAAAAGACTACAAAAAAGAGGGCGCTACTTACAAGGTGACATTTAGCAATACTTTGAGAGCGATGTGAAAAAATTGAATTATTTTTGCCGAGAGAAAAATTATTGAAAACACTTAAAAACATCTTACGGGCACGGATTGCAAATCCGCGCTATCGGGTTTTTTCAGCACCTGCAGTTTTAACTGGCATTGCAGTTTATGGAGCCGCTGATTACTTTTTTGATATTAGTGATGTAATTGATAAAAATATAGGGAGACAATCTGAAATCTGGAAATAAGAATAATAAAAAGAATAATAATGAAAAAAATTTTAGAATATAATTACTGCCTTGCAAAATGGTTTGCTGGTAATAAAAAAGACAAAGTTATCTCAGGAACTGTATTTTTATTTCTTAATCAATTGTGTTTTTTGATACTTGCACTTTTTCTTTTTGTTAATAGCATTTCACCTTTTATAATTTCAGCAGAAAATGCCGCATTAATGATAATGTTTATTTTTGCAATTATTATGTTTGGGTCTCAGAAATATTTTGAAAAAAAAGTATCTAAAAATGCTTATGAGTATAAAAAAACAACTCAAGGAAATATTTATTTAAAAAGGTTGATTGCCCTTTTACTTTTTACGGCTCCTTTTTTTATTGTAGTTTTAATTGTTATAATAATTTACTAATATGCATTAAAATATTGAATATTTATATAAAACCCGATACCCGATAGCGCGGATTTGCAATCCGTGCCCATAATCAAAGTTGATAGAAAAGTACTGTTTTAAAACTTTTAGGGGAACATTAAGGGAATCAAAAAATAAAAAACCTCTAACTATTTGACAGTTAGAGGTTTGTAATTTAATTTTGTGCGGGTAAAAGGACTCGAACCTTCACACCTTACGGCACCAGATCCTAAGTCTGGCGTGTCTACCAATTTCACCATACCCGCGTATGCTTTATTGTGGGTGCAAATATATACATTTGTTAGAAACTATCAAACAACTCTTATTATTTCTTTCAAATTTTTTACGATGCCGTTTTTAAGCGTTGTAATAAGTTTTTATTTATTGTGTTTTCGGCAAAATCTTTATCTACATGCAATTCTGTAGTTGCAGAACCTGGCAAGTCATACATAGCGTCTGTTAAAATAGCTTCACATAACGAACGCAATCCACGAGCACCAAGTTTATATTCTAATGCTTTATTTACAATAAAACTTAATGCTTCTTCGTCAATTGTAAATGCAACATCGTCCATTGCAAATAGTTTTTGATATTGCTTAATTAAAGCGTTCTTAGGCTCTGTTAAAATTGCACGTAACGTTTCCGAATCTAATGGATTCATGTACGAAAGAACCGGCAAACGACCTATGATTTCTGGAATTAATCCAAAATCTTTTAAATCTTTAGGAATAATATATTGTAGTAAATTATCCTTATCTACTTGTTCGTTACTTATTGATGAACTATAACCAACTGCTTGGCGATTTAATCTTTTTGAGATAACTTTATCAATTCCATCAAAAGCACCACCCGCAATAAATAAGATATTTTGCGTATTTACCTCAACAAATTTTTGATCTGGATGCTTTCTTCCACCTTTAGGCGGAACATTCACAACAGTTCCTTCTAACAGCTTCAACAATGCTTGTTGCACACCTTCTCCGGAAACATCTCTAGTAATGGAAGGATTATCGCTTTTACGAGCAATTTTATCAATTTCATCAATGAAAACAATTCCTCTTTCTGCTTTTGCAACATCATAATCTGCAGCTTGTAATAATCGAGTTAAAATACTTTCTACATCTTCTCCTACATAACCCGCTTCTGTTAATACAGTTGCATCCACAATCGCCAATGGAACATCTAACATTTTTGCAATCGTTTTTGCAACTAATGTTTTTCCTGTTCCGGTTTGACCAACCATGATAATGTTACTTTTCTCAATCTCTACTTCATCGTCTTGTTGTTTTTGCAACAATCTTTTGTAGTGGTTATAAACTGCAACACTCATTACTTTTTTTGTTTGATCTTGTCCTATAACGTAATCATCTAAAAAAGCTTTTATCTCTTTTGGTTTAAGCAAAATCGTATCTGCAAATAAATCAGAATTACCTGTTTGCTTAATTTCTTCCAAAACTATTCCATGTGCTTGTTCAATACATTTATCACAAATGTGCGCATCAATACCAGCAATTAACAAACTTGTTTCTGGCTTTTTCCTTCCGCAAAATGAACACTCTAAAATTTCTTTCGCCATTTCTTCTTTCAGTTTTTAATCTTGTAAAACCTAATCCTTTTATGAAATTAAGTTTATTTTTTTTCTCTAATTAAAACCTCATCAATCATACCGTATTCTTTTGCTTCAGCAGCAATCATCCAATAATCACGTTCAGAGTCTTTAAATACTTTATCGAAATCTTGTTTAGAATGTTGTGCTATAATTTGATATAATTCGTCTTTTAGCTTCAACATTTCTTTTAAATTAATCTCCATATCCGTTGCAACTCCTGAAGCACCACCACTTGGTTGGTGAATCATAACTCTTGAATGTGGTAAAGCACTACGTTTTCCATCTGCGCCAGCACATAATAACACTGCTCCCATAGAAGCTGCCATTCCTGTACAAATTGTTGCAACATCTGGCTTAATAAATTGCATTGTATCGTAAATACCTAAACCTGCATACACACTTCCGCCTGGTGAGTTGATATAAATTTGAATATCTTTAGTAGCGTCTAAACTTTCTAAAAACAATAATTGTGCTTGAATTATGTTTGCAATCTGATCATCTACACCTGTTCCCATGAAGATAATTCTATCCATCATTAAACGAGAAAAAACATCCATTTGTGTAACATTCATCTGACGTTCTTCCATAATGTATGGTGTCATTCCCATTGGCGTTACTCTTCCTACGATTTTATCGTAATACATATTGTTTATTCCGTGGTGCTTAGTAGCGTAATTTTTAAATTGCTTCGCCTGTTCGAGCGTAGCTCTCGGGTCTTTACCAAAATTCATATTGCTTTCTTTTTAAAGTATTATTTTAAACTATAAACGTCAAACTTGTAATCTTGACGTTCAAAGATAATTATTATTTACGAGAAATTATTCTCCGTACATTTCTTTAACAAACTCTTGGTAAGAAACTTTCTTAGATTTTGCAGAAAGTTTTTCTTTAAACAAATCAAGCATTTTTGTACTCATTACTTGCTCTGATAAACTTTTAGCTTCTTCTTGATTAGAAAGTACTCTTGCAACAACACCATCAACTTCTGCATCTGTTGGGTTTGCTTGACCAAACTGAGCCATTTGTTTTCTAATTAAATCTGAAGTATGTGCTTTTAAATCTTCGAATTTTATTTGAAGATTATTACTCGCTATAATTTTACCTTCTATCAATTGGTAGCGTAATCCTTTTTCAGATCTTACAAACTCTTCTTCTGCTTGTTCTACTGTTAATGGGTTTTCGCCTGCTGATTGAATCCATTTTTTCAGGAATTCTTTAGGTAAATCGAATTTTGTATTCTCAATTAAACCTTCAATTGCATCGTTTAAGAATTTTTGATCTGCTTGTTGTGCAAATTGCAATTCTGCGTCTTCTTTAATTTTAGCTTTCAATTCTTCTACAGATGAAACAGTACCGTCACCAAATAACTTATCGAATAACTCTTGTGTCAAATCTGCTTTTTCAATTGAATTGATTTCTTCAATTGTAAAATTAACCGCTACGTCTAAACCATGTACATCATCATGAGCAACTTTTAAGAAGTCCATTAATTTATGATCATCATCAAAAAGACCTTTAGTTTCAAGCACTACTACATCGCCTACTTTTTTATCGATAAACAACTTCGCAGTCTTTTTATCATTAAAAATATCTAAAGTAATGTTTGTTGTGTTCTCTATATTTTTTTCTTCGTTAGAAAAAGTACCTCTTAAAGTGAAGTCTTCAGCAACTTTTTCTTGAGGAGTTAATTTTCCATATTGCTTTTGAATACGAACAACTTGTTCATTAAGCATTTCTTCATCTGCAATGATTTCAAATTTAGTTAAGCTAGACTTTGAACTTAAATCTACATTAAATTCTGGAGCAAGACCAATTTCAAATTCAAATGTAAAGTCTTCAGCCGTCCAATCCATTTCTTCTTTCACTCTAGGTAATGGATTTCCTAAAAGATCTAGTCTTTCTTTAGCTAAGTACTCATTTAATGACTTTTGTAATACCTTATTAACTTCTTCTAACAAAACAGCTTTACCATATTGCTTTTTGATTAAGCTCATTGGTACTTCTCCTTTTCTAAAACCTTGAATATTAGCTGTCTTTTTATGATTGCTTAATACTTTATCTACATTCCACGTATAATCTTCTTTAGAAACTACAACTGTAATTACAGCATTCAACGCATCTACTTGTTCTTTAGTAATCTTCATTTTTTCTGTTTTAAACGTAATAAAATTTGGGTTGCAAAATTATATAATTTTAGCAACCCAAACAAATTTTTAATTAATTGAATTTCAATATTATAAAATAGCTATTTTTCATTCACAAAAATGCCATTCATAATTGATTGACCAATAGACAAGATAATACTAAAGAAAAATGCATACCAGAATCCGGAAACCGTAAACCCGTCTACAAAATAACCTCCTATCATAATTACCACAGCATTTATCACCAAAAGAAATAAACCTAAAGTGAAAATTGTTGCAGGTAATGTAAAAAGAACTAGTAATGGCTTTAGAAATGCATTAAGCAAGCCTAAAACTACAGCAACCAACAAAGCTGCTTTATAATCCACCACAGAAATACCTGGCAGAAAATGCGCAATTACCATTACCAAAACAGTAGTTATAACTAGTCTAATTATTAAATTCATTTTTTTAAATTTTATAATTGATTATTTAAAATCTTCGTCTGTTACTCCTTCGTTGATTTTTACTTCAGAAGTAATAAACTCTAATTCCATACCAACATTCATTTTTGTTATATATGGAAATTTAATTCCCTTAACATCTTTGTAATCTTCAAAATAAGTAGTTTGTGTCATTTTTTGACCTGCTTGTTCTAATTCTTTAGACTCAGCAACTTTTACACCATCAACCACATCATAAAAATAAGTTACTTTACCTACTTTAAGCGCATAAGCATCTTTTCCATTTATTGTTTCTATTCCTGATAAAACAACTTCTTTGTTGTTTAATAGTTTTAATTCTTTAAATGTACCTGTTGCTGCTTGCATTTCTTTTAAATCATCACCTGTAAAATCTTTTCTTTGACCTTGTTGCGTCATATAGGCCATTTTATCATTAACAACTTGCTTCATCATTGTCATACCCATTGCTTTCATTTCGACAGCAAGCTTGTTAGATGATGTAGATTTAATTATTAATTCTAAAGGCGTTCCTTGAACTTCACCAGAAGACATTATAGCAATTGTTTTAACTGCTTTTAACGCTTTCTCGCCGCCAATTGCATCAATATGCTTTTTTAGAATTGATTGCACAGTAACTCCAGCTGGAATTTCTTTTACAACTACAGGCTTTTCAGTAGGGTTACCAAATTTATCAAAATAGAAAATTGGTAATTTATTTGTTTTACTTAATTTTTCTAAACCTGGAAGTACATCTGCAGCTTTACCAACAATTACAACTCTTGTATTACTTTCTAGAAAGTATTTTTGAGCAGCATTTTTAATATCTTCAGCCGTTACAGCGCTAATATTTTTTATGTAATTTTCGTAAAAATTAGCCGGCAAACCTTCCGTTTCTTTATTTAAAGCATAACGTGCAATAGTTTCTGGCTTTTCAATTTGCATTACAAAGTTTCCAATGTATTTTGCTTTTGCATTTTTTAAATCTTCTGCCGAAACTAATTCCGTACGCATTCTCTTAAGTTCGTTGAAAATTTCAACTACAGCACTATCTGTAACAGAATTTCTAACTGATGCACTTGAGCGGAATTTTCCAATATATTTTCCAGAAGCTAAAGATGAATATGAACCGTAAGTCCATGCATTTTTTTCACGTAAGTTTAAAAATAAACGACCTTCACCACCACCACCAAGAATTTGGTTAGCTAAAATTGCAGCAAAATAATCTTTATCCGTCATTTTTAACTTAGATAAGTTAACTAATGAAACTTCAGACTGTACCGCATTTGAAGCGTCAATAAAATTAATCCTACTGTATTGAACATCTAAAGGGTCATTGTAAGTTAATTGAGGAGCAATTGCTTTTTTCCAACTTCCAAATAAATCTTCAACGTCTTTCTTAACAGCTTTATAATCTACATCTCCTACAATAACTAAGTATGCGTTTCCAGGAACATAATAAGAACTATAGTTGATTTTAACATCTGCTAAACTAACATTATTCAATGTTTCTTCGCTAGTATATTCTCCATTATAGTGATTTCTACCATAAACCAAAACATTTTCAACTCGTCCAGCAATAGCCGTTACACTTTTCTCGTTAGATTTAATTCCTTCGATAATTTGTGCTTTTGATTTATCAAACTCTTCTTGTGTAAAAACTGGGTTTAAAACACCATCTGACAGTAATTCTAAAATTCTCTTAGAATACCTAGACAATCCACTTGCATATGCTCCCCTAGAAGAAAAACTTATTCTTGCTCCTAAGAAATCTACTTCTTCATTAAAAGCGTCTTTTGAAGTGCTTTCTGTTCCACTTCCAAGTAATGAGCTAAGTAAATCAGAAACTCCTTTTTTATCTCCTTCAACATAAGGAGGAAAGTCTAAAGTAAGACTATACGTTACTCTTGGTAATTTTTTATTTTCAACTACTAAAACTTTTAAACCATTTTTTAAAGTAAAACTTTGAGGGTTTTTTATATTTACAGTAGGAGAAGGACCTGCGGTAGGTTGCTTTCTATCTTGTGCTTGCATTGTTATTGTTAGGAATAAACATGCTGCTATATAAACTATTTTTTTCATAATATAATTTCTTATTTTTTCGTTTTTTCAGCAGTTGGTACATAATCTAAAATCAATCTTTGATTTGATTTTAAGTATTTGTTTGCGACTTCTTTTATTTCTTCTCTTGTAATAGATCTATAGATGTCTATTTCTGTATTAATTAAATTAATATCACCATATAACAAATAGTAAGTTGCTAAATTATCTGCAACACCTTCGACATTAGCATTACTATTTACATATTGATTTTCAAATTTATTTTGCAATTTCTGATAATCTTTTTCAGAAATCAACTCTGTTTGCATTTTTAAAATTTCTTCATCAATTTCTTTTAACATATCTGCAGTAGAGTTAGTACCCATTGGCAAACCATATATAAAATACAAACTATGATCTTCTTGACTATAGTTAAAAGCGCCTATTTGTAAAGCCATTTTTTTCTCGTCAACTAACTTTTTATAAAGTTTAGAACTTTTCCCATCTGATAAATAAGAAGACACCATATCCAAAACTCGCGCATCTCTTGTTTTCATTGATGGAGTTCTGTAAGAAGCAACCAGCATAGGAATTTGAATATTTGGATCTTCCCATGAAGCTCTGAATTCTGAAGTAATTGGAGCTTCTTCAGCTTTAGTCCTAGTTACAGGAGTTCCTTTAGGAATTGCACCGAAATATTTATTAATCCAACTTTTTGCTTGCGCTTTATCAAATTGACCTGCAATTACTAAAACTGCATTATTAGGAATATAGAATTTTTTATTAAAATCTTTAAATTCTTGTAAAGTAGCAGCATCTAAATGTTCCATTTCTCCAATAGTAGTCCATCTATATGGATGATTTTTGAACATGTTTTCCTTAACCGCTTTAATTAGATTTCCATATGGTTGATTGTCTACACGTAATCTTTTTTCTTCTTTTACAACCTCATTTTGAGTATCTACCCCAATTTGGTTAATTACAGGATGCATTAATCTTTCTGATTCCATCCATAAAGCCAATTCTAGATTATTTGAAGGAAAAACTTCATAATAATAAGTTCTATCATCTGTAGTGTTTGCGTTGTTTTTACCACCATTAGCAGTTACAAGTTTAAACCACTCTCCACGCTCTATGTTTTTTGTTCCTTCAAACAAAAGGTGTTCAAAAAAGTGAGCAAAACCTGTTCTATTCGGTTGTTCATCTTTCGCACCTACATGATACATTACTGAAGTAATAACTACCGGTGCAGAATTATCTTGATGTAAAACAACATGTAATCCATTGTCTAAGTCGAATTCTTCAAATTCTACCTTTTGAGCACTTGCTGTAGCACCTATAATTAATGCAGTACTTAAAGCCATTAAAGATTTTTTCATAATTAATATTTAGTTTTTTATGTAATGATTATAAGACGCAATTTCTAAAAATTGTTACACTTATTTGATAAATATCACTAAAAAAAATAAAATAGAATAATTTTTACCTACATAATTGTTTCATAAAATTATTGTTGTATATTTGCAAACTTGAAAAATTAACTAAATAGTAATGTTATGTATGCAATCGTAGAGATAGCAGGGCAACAATTTAAAGTAAGCAAAGACCTTAAGGTTTATGTGCACCGTTTACCAGAACAAGAAGGAGATAAAGTTTCTTTTGACAAAGTTCTTATGTTAGACGAAAATGGCACTGTAACTATAGGCGCCCCAGCTATAGATGGAGCTTCAGTTGAAGCAAAAATCTTAAAACACCTTAAAGGAGACAAAGTAATTGTTTTCAAAAAGAAAAGAAGAAAAGGTTACAAAGTTAAGAATGGTCACAGACAATCTTTAACTCAAATTGTAATTGAAGGAATTAAAGCAAGTGGTTCTGTAAAGAAAGCTGCTGCTCCTAAAAAAGAAGCTGCTCCAAAGACTGAAACTTTAGTGTCTAAGACTCCAAAAGCAAAAGCTTCAAAAAAAGGTGATGATTTAAAAAAGATTGAAGGCGTTGGACCAAAAGCTGCTGAGGCTTTAGTTGCTGCCGGAGTAGATACTTTTGCGAAATTATCTTCTACTAGTGCTGAAGCTGTTAAAGAAATTCTTGACGCTTCAACATCAAAATTATCTCACTTAGACCCAACAACTTGGGCACAACAAGCTTCTTTGGCTGCTGCTGATAAATGGGATGATTTACAAAAATTACAAGATGAATTAAACGGCGGTAAAGCAGTTTAACAATATTAACTTAAAAACGCAAACATCATGGCTCACAAAAAAGGTGTCGGTAGTTCGAAGAATGGTAGAGAATCAGAATCAAAACGTTTAGGCGTTAAGATTTATGGTGGCCAAGCTGCAATTGCTGGAAATATCATTGTAAGACAAAGAGGATCTAAACATAATCCAGGCGAAAATGTTTACATCAGTAAAGATCATACATTACATGCAAGAGTTGACGGAATTGTACAATTCCAAAAGAAAAAAGACAATAAGTCTTTTGTTTCTATTGTGCCGTTTGAAGCATAATCAACTTTTTAAATACTTATAAAAATCCTGCAATTGCAGGATTTTTTATTTAAAATAAAGCCTACATATTATTTAAAATTGATTCTTAAATTAAAACGGTAAATAATCTTACCTTTGTAATAGATACGTTAGACCATGCTAGAAAAAATAGAACATAATTTTGAGAAAACTGTAATTGTAGGTATTGTAACTCAAAATCAAAGTGAAGAGAAACTTAAAGAATACCTAGATGAGTTAGATTTTTTAACTTACACAGCAGGTGGAGAGGTTGTTAAACGATTTTCTCAAAAGATGGAGAAACCAAACCCTAAAACTTTTGTAGGAACTGGTAAAATTGAAGAAATAAATCATTACGTTATAGACAATGCTATTTCTACAGTTATTTTTGATGATGAACTAACCCCTTCTCAACAAAAAAATATTTCAAAAATTATAGATTGCAAAATACTAGACAGAACTCATCTAATCTTAGATATTTTTGCGCAAAGAGCAGAAACTTCTTATGCAAGAACGCAAGTAGAATTAGCACAATGCCAATATTTACTTCCGCGCCTTTCAGGAATGTGGACACATCTAGAGCGTCAAAAAGGAGGAATTGGAATGCGTGGTCCTGGTGAAACAGAAATTGAAACAGACAGACGTATTGTTAGAGATAGAATTTCACTTTTAAAAGACAAAATAAAAGCTATTGACAAGCAAATGTCTACTCAGAGAGGCAATCGTGGCGCAATGGTTCGTGTAGCATTAGTTGGTTATACAAATGTAGGAAAATCGACTTTAATGAATGCCGTAGGCAAGAGTGACGTATTTGTAGAGAATAAATTGTTTGCAACTTTAGACACCACTGTTAGAAAAACCGTTATCAGAAACCTACCCTTTCTTTTAAGCGATACAGTTGGTTTTATTAGAAAACTACCAACACAACTTGTAGATTCATTTAAAAGCACCTTAGACGAGGTTAGAGAGGCTGATTTATTATTACACGTTGTAGATATTTCTCATCCTGAATTTGAAGACCATATTGCATCCGTTAATTCTATTTTAAAAGATATTAAAAGTGATGATAAACCAATTATTATGGTATTTAATAAAATTGATGCTTACAAACCGGTATTTTTAGCAGAAGATGATCTAATTACCGAAAGAGAACCCAAACATTATTCTCTTGAAGAATGGAAAAAAACTTGGATGCACAATGTTGGGAAAGAAAACACTTTGTTTATATCTGCGACTAACAAAGAAAACTTTGAAGAATTTAGAGAAAAAGTTTATGAAGCGGTAAGAGAAATTCATATAGCAAGGTTTCCATATAATAATTTTTTATATCCTGAATATAGTGAACCTATCGAAAATGAAGATTAACAAAAAAAGACCTCTATAGAGGTCTTTTTTTTTGTTAATCTTCATTTCTTAATTAGAATCCATAATTTAAACCTAAACCAAACACCTCTCTAACCTGAAATGCGCCAATTGCGTTGTCATCATAAATTGCTTGAAAAGAAACGTTAGTAGAAAGATACTTGTTAATTTTCATTACTAAGTTCATTTGGTAATCAATATCAACATTTTGAGGTTTATCTAAATAATTAGAGTACAAATTCACAATATTCTCCATAGAAACATTTTCCATTATATTGAATTTATAGTATGCATTTAATGCTGCCCCAAATTCATATCTAGATGAGTCTCCCTGCTCTACACCAAATGCTGAACCAAATTGTGTAAAATGACTATGTACTAAAATAAGACGAGAAGTTAACGGAGCAATGTTTATTTTAAGATTGTCGCTTTTTTTCCATAACATACCCGGACCAGCTTGTAAAAAAGCAGGAGAAAAGAAATGAGAATTTTTTAAACCAGTAACATTATTGTTACCCGTATCCATTTGTGTTTTAAAATTTAAAAAAGCAGAATAAAACCAATATCCATTTGCTTTTTTTCCTAATAACGAAGTAAATTCTAACCTATCATCAGATTTTGTAGCGTCTTGACCTTTCAGCTTAGTCAAACCATAAGCTGCAATAATCTTATTATCCCAAATTAATTTTTCTGATTTATAATTAAAATCATAATTAATCCCAGCATTACCTGCCATATTAGATGTCCCTCCACCTAACCAATCATTATTAAATGCAGATTGATTAAAAAGAAACACAAAGTTACCTCCTTTTTTCCATCCAATATTTGTTGTATCTTTTGCTTTAGCTTCTGCTTCAGAAGTAACATTAATTAATTCTCCTTCTGTGGTTTGAGCCAACATACTTGTTGAAACAAATAAAATTGCTAGTACTAATTTTTTCATTTTATTATTTTTAATTTTTAAAATGCAAAAGTACTGAAAATCAAGAAAAAATCAAAATAAGTATTATTAGAGACTTATTTTCTCTTAAAAACTGGAACTGCAGAACATGCTTCTCCAAACATAATGCTTTTTGCAAAAGGAATTAATTTCTGAATCGCTATTACGTAAACCTCTTGTGGAACAGGCTTACTAGAACAACCTTTTAAAATAACAAAAAGATCCTTATAAATACTAAAGTTAAGGTTCATTAATTTCTCATTATAAATTGAAATCAGTAAATCTCTTTTAGAACCCTGTATTGTGAATTTTGAAAATGAATATAAATGAGAAGTAATTAATATATATGCCCAGGCCGGCAGAACAGCATCAGTAGAGCAATTAGCATAAACATATACGTCTTTATACTTATTCCAATTAAACTCTTTTAATGCCATTCTAAATTCTTTTTCTTTTAGAATAAAGCCTTCAAATAAAAATTGAGAAATATCCAAATAAAGAAGTTCTTCTTTTGGAAAGTAATCTTCCAAATCAAAAACCTCCAACTTACTACTGGCAACTTTATTTACTATTTCATTCATAATTTAAAGCATTCCTAATTCTAATTTAGCCTCTTCGCTCATTAAATCTTTACTCCAAGGCGGATCAAAAGTAATTTCAACTTCACAAGATTTAATTAAATCAAGAGATTTTACTTTTTCCTCAACTTCTAATGGCAATGTTTCTGCAACTGGACAATTAGGAGACGTAAGGGTCATTAAAACTTTAACATCATTATCTTCATTAATCATCACATCGTAAATCAAACCTAATTCGTAAATATCAACAGGTATTTCCGGGTCGTAAATACTTTTTAAAACTTTTACAACTTCTTCACCTAAATTAACTGTGTCGTTAAATTCTTCCATTATTATTGTTATTTGTTATTGCTTTGCCTCAAAGGCTAAAGCATACATTTTTATTTGTTTTATCATAGAAACCAAACCGTTTGCACGTGTTGGCGACAAATGCTCTTTTAATCCTATTTCGTCTATAAAATCGGTATTGGCTTCCAAAATTGCCTGTGGAGATTGATTTGAAAATGCCCTAATTAAAATAGCGATAATCCCTTTTGTTAAAATAGCATCGCTATCGGCAGTAAAAACTATTTTGTCTTCTACTACCTCTCCGTGAACCCAAACTTTAGACTGACAACCTTTTATTATATTATTCTCTGTTTTAAATTCATCCTCAATTAATGGCAATGATTTTCCTAGTTCAATAATATATTCATATCGATCCATCCAATCATCAAACATTGAAAATTCGTCTACAATATCGTCTTGTATACTCTTTATACTCATTACTTATTTAATTTTTCAGCTACATCTAACAAAACGTTTACCAAATTTTCAATTTCTTTTGGAGGAAAACCCCCATCAAAATCTGTAGTTTGATAAACCTCCTTATTCTTTGTTATACGTAAATTGGTTATTGGAGCTCCGTCATAAAATCGTTTTTCTGTTGGTGCTTTTAAACTACTTAGTTTCACAACATCAACTGTTCTATAAGCCGTTTCAATTGCACTCAAATCTGTCTTTTTAAGCTCCCAAAAAGCCGGTTTAGCTTCTCTTGCAGTCTGAACATAAATTCGGCCGTTATCAATAGTTATCTTTTTAAAAAACCCTCTTGAGTTTGATTCGTATTCTATTAAAGGTAACCCTTGGTTTACTTGCATAATTGTTTCTTTTTGTTCTAATGCAACTATTTCACTCTTTTCATTTTGTCTTCCCTCAGTTGCATCGACTATTTTCTTTTGACAATTACAACTAGTTATTGTAATTACAAAAGTTGCTAAAATTATTAATGTTTTCATGTTTTTCAAGTTTTTCAAGTTTTTAAGACAACATTTTTTGTGCTCTTTTAACCGCTTCTACAAATATATCAATTTCTTCTTTGGTATTATAAAAAGCAAAACTTGCTCTTATAGTTCCTGGAATATTGAAAAAACTCATAATAGGTTGAGCACAATGATGACCAGTTCTCACCGCTATACCTAATTTATCTATAATCGTGCCAATATCGTAAGGATGAATTCCTGTAATGTTAAAAGAAATTACTGAAGCTTTATTTTTTCCCGTTCCGTAAATTTTTATCCCTTCAATTTCTAATAATCGTTTGGTTCCGTAATACAATAATTCTTGTTCGTATTTTGCAATGCTATCAAAACCAATATTATTCATGTAATCAATTGCTGTTCCTAACACAATTCCGGCAGCAATATTTGGTGTTCCTGCTTCAAATTTATGAGGTAAATCTGCGTAAGTCGTTTTCTCGAAAGTTACTTCTTTAATCATTTCTCCACCTCCAAGAAAAGGTGGCAATTTATTAAGCCATGCTTCTTTTCCGTAAAGAATTCCAACACCTGTTGGCCCGCAAATTTTATGTCCAGAAAAAACATAGAAATCACAATCTAATGCTTGAACATCTGGTCGTAAATGTGGTGTTGCTTGCGCGCCATCAATTAAAACCGCTGCTCCTACTTCATGTGCTTTTTTAATAATACATTCAATAGGATTAATAGTTCCTAGTGCATTTGAAATATGGTTAACCGCAACTACTTTAGTTTTAGTAGATAGTAATTTATCAAATTCCGATATTATCAATTCTCCTTTTTCGCTCATTGGAATAACTACCAACTTTGCTCCTGTTTTTTCACATAAAAACTGCCAAGGCACAATATTACTATGGTGCTCTAATGCAGAAACCATTACTTCATCGCCTGCTTTTAACAAACTAGCAAAACCATTGGCAACTAAATTGATTCCAAAAGTAGTTCCCGATGTAAATATAATTTCGTGATTATGCTTTGCGCTTAAATGTGCTTGAATGGTGTTTCTTGACGCTTCATAAGCATCAGTAGCTAATTGGCTTAATGTATGCACACCGCGATGAATATTTGCGTTTATCTCGCTGTAATATTTAGAAATAGCATCAATAACAACTTGAGGCTTTTGTGCCGTTGCGCCATTATCGAAATAAACCAAAGGTTTTCCGTTCACTTTCTGTGAAAGAATAGGAAAATCGGCTCTTATTTTTTGAACATCAAACATTATAAATCAATTTGGGTACAAATTTACAATTTGATTATTTAAAATTAGAATAAATAAAGGTTAAAATCTGGTTATTTACTTAGTCGTTTATTTGTTTTGTTAGAGCTTGTAATTGTTTTTGGTTCTAAAAACTATCTCCTGCCCCACCACCACTAAAACCGCCACCACCAAAAGGCATTTCTCCTTGACTTTGAACTGGTGCATTTGGAACTTGTGTTGAAACAATTAATGCTTGTGCATTTTTTAATAAACTTGAATCTGAACCTCTATCGGCTTTAAAAGTTAGTCCTGTTTCTTTAAGCTCTAATTGTTTTATACTTAAATAAGCGATTACAAATAAAACAACTCCTCCGATTACTAATGCAACTTCAATTGGCATTAATTGGTGGTAATAACGAATGGTAAATATTGAGTATGCAAAAGTTGCGATTCCAACAAAAAGCATAATTCTATCTTTTTTAAATAAAGAATAAGCAATATATAAAGCAGGAATAATAAACGTTGTAGCATAAAATATGAAAGCCAATGGAATGTCCTTGCCAGGCAAAACGGCAACATTTAGCAATGTTACCGAAAGTTCTCTAACAACCATGTAATTTAATGAAAAACAACCCAAAATAAGGCTGAATATCTTTAGATTTTGAAATGCAAATTCGTAAAAATAAAAACCATCAATTGCATTTAATTTTAAATATATTATGTACAATAAAACTGCAATAATAAATGCGATAAAAGGTAATAATGCAGATGAGATTATAGAATGTTCTGTAATTCCGATAAAAACAAAAGTCATTAAACCAACACAGCTTACAAACATAGAAAGCGCGTTTACATAACGAATACAAAAGATTGCACCAAAAACAAACATTGCTAAACAAACCATTAAAGAAGACTCTAAAACCATTCCTATACCAATATAAAGAGTTAATTGTGTACAAATAATAAACGCATCATCTAAACCATGCTTGAAATAATTTTTCTTAGTTAAAATTTCTAATACAATTGTTCCAATTATAAAATAAACAAAAGGCAGCAACAAATAATTTGAGTCAATAACCGGCATAAAAACCAAAGCCATTGAGCCAATAATAGATGAAAATAAAAAACAACCTAATAAGAAAAACCCAAATCGAATTAATACATTTGAATTTGAATCCAATGAATTCAAATTAGAAGTAACTTCTTTTAATTGTTCTTTAGAAATAAATTTCTGTTGATACAATGATTTTGCATTGGAGATCAATGCTTCATTTTCTAATAAATCTTTATGATACGCTAGCATGTTTCTCTTTATTAAATTTCTTAACCAAGCTTATGAATAGTATAATACTTCCAATAATATAAAAAGGCGAAAACATTATTAAAAACTCAAATAATGATGAGTTATCAATTAGTTTAATCAACAGTTCATTAAATCCTATGAATCCGTATAAAAGTGTAAAAACAAAGAACGAAGTAGCAAAAAAAGTATAACTCAATTTGTAGAAATAATAAACAAAACCAACGAAAACCGGTAAAAACAAATACCATTGTTCTTGAAATAAACCAGACAAACAACAAATACCAATTAAATGCTGGGCAAAGGTGTAAAACACAAAATGAAAATGTTTTTTGAGTTCAATTTTCTCCGAATACATAGTCCAAACAATAAGTAAAACACCTAACACAATTCCTGAGAACAATAACACAGGGTTTGACATAAACTCATTTTCAAAAACCTTTTGTGGTGTTAATGTAATTCCTATAAATGTTGTAAGCGCTGTTAAGGCTATTGACAAAACCATTCTACTGTCAAAATAATACGCAATAAAAAAACAAATGAAAGCAGAAGAAAGCGAAACCCATTTGTAATCCAATCCGAAAATTGCATATTGAAATTGGGCATAACCCAAGAAAATACAGGATAAAATACTTCCTAACAATATTACATAATCGTAAACCGGATTCTTAAATTCTGTTTCCAATTTACTAAAAGAAGACGCCTTTTTAAGACTGAAATAAAAACACAAAACCGTTAATACTAAAACAAAAGCTAATATGGCTAAGTGACCAATACTGTCAATATTTTGATATACCAAAACACCAATTCCTGATGTAAAAAGCAAAACCGAAGCATACATTAAGAAAAGCAACTCAGTATTTAAAGAGAATATGTTTTTTGATTTATATTCTTTAAAATCGGCTAACTGTTCTTTGGAAATAAAATCCTTTTCAAATAGTTTTGAAGTCAGGAAACTGGATTTATCTGTCATAAAATGAAAGTATTATTCTCAAAAATAGTGAAAGTTTAGGAATTACACTTGTACTAAAAAATAAATTACATTTTATTTCAATACATTGGAATAAAATGTATATTTGTAAAATGTATAGCAAAGAACTAACCAAAGGAACATTAATGCCAATCATTTTAAAGCTAATTAGTGAAAACGATAAAATGTATGGCTATGAAATTACACAAAGAGTAAAAGAACTCACAAAAGGAAAAATTGATATTTCCGAAGGTGCACTGTATCCGATTCTGCATAAACTTGAGGCTGACGGTATTTTAGAAACAGAGAAAGTGTTTTTTGGCAAACGTGTTCGTAAATATTATCAAATTACAGCTTCAGGGAAACTTGTAATTTTAGAAATGACTGCTGAACTTAACGATTTCATCAACACGTTGAATCTTATTTTTAATACTAAAACATTAACGCCATGATAATTACAGATAGAAACATTGAATATATTGAGACCAATTTGTCTTTTTACGGAATAACAGATGTTGTTTTAAAAGAAGATTTGTTAGACCACATTTGTACACATATAGAAAATTATAAACTGGAAACATTTGAATTAGCATATAAAGAAGCAATTGAAACGTTTGGTGGATATGCTACAATGCAAATTGTTCAAAAAGAGAAAGACGAAAAAAAGTTAATACAATCATTTTTAGCAAGAAAACGAGCTTTTTATCTGGTTTCCTCTTTTAACATAATGCTATTAGCTTTAGGTTTTTTATTCAAACTAAACCAATGGCCTTATTCAAGTATATTATTAGCAACTGGATTTAGTATTTTGATTTTTATAACAATTCCATTCGCGTCCTATAACAAATACAAGCGTTCTTATCAAAAAACAATCTTAACAAATAGATAATCATGACAAAATCATTCTATATTTTAGGTTTTCTAACCACCTTTATTTTAGGAGTTGGAGCTATGTTTGAATTTTTACACTGGCCTTACAGAGGAATGATTGTATTTGCAGGCTTTCTTCTTTTAAACTTCGGATTAATACCAACTTATTTTTATCAGAAATATAAAAACGCGTAACTATGAAAAAATTTATAATATATGTTGGGATATTCTTGACAACATGTTTTGCAACAGCTCAAAATGTAAATTCAAAAATAGATTCACTATTAGTTAAATATGATAATCCAAACTCTCCTGGACTTAGTATTGGAATAATTGAAAACGGAAAAATAATCTACTCGAAAGGAATTGGATTAGCAACGTTAGAATACAATATAAAAAATACTGATTCAACTGTGTTTAGTATTGCATCCATTGCAAAACAATTTACTGCAGCTTGTGCTTGGGCACTTATAAAAGAAAGAAAGCTAAACTTAGACGATGATATTAGAACTTTTCTTCCTGAATTACCAGAAAAGAAAGACATAATTAAGATTAGACACTTACTAAATCACACAAGTGGTTTTAGAGATTACAATTCCTCAATGTATTTAGCTGGTTTTGATTACGACAAGGAATACTATGATAATCAAATGGTTTATGATATTGCATGTAAGCAGAAAAACATGACCAATCTTCCTGGCGAAAAAGTACTTTATGGCAACACGCCATTCAATCTACTTACGTTAATTATTGAGAGAATTTCTAATAAAAATTTACACGAATTTGCAAAGGAAAAACTATTTATTCCATTAGGAATGCACAATACTTTAGTTCGAATAGAGAATAACACTATTATTAAAAACAAAGCTATTGGTTATCAAAAAACGAAAGAAAGCTACATACAAATGCCCAGAACACAAATAAGCTATGGCGCAGGAAGCATGGGCTCAACTATAAAAGACATGGCGCTGTGGATAAACATGTTAAATGGTGATAATGCAGCATTTATTGAATTATCACGCTTTTTAACCACTTTAGAAACACTTCCATCTGGCGAAAAAGCAAAATATGCTCGTGGCATAATGGTTGACGACTATAAAGGATTAAAAACAGTTAGCCATAGTGGATATGGTTGGGGAGGTCAATCGCAATTAATAACGATTCCTGAAAAAAAATTAGGTGTAATACTAATGACCAATTTAGAATCTATTAATCCAACTCCTATTTCTTACGACATATTAGATCTTTTTATTCCTAAAACAGAAATAGGGAAAGAAAAAGTATCTAAAAATTTCAAATCAAGACCAAAAGATTTTAAATCTTTCGCTGGGCAATACAAGGAAATTAACAGTGACATGAAAATGGAAATTCTATTCGAAAATGACACTTTAAAATCTAAAGGAGCAAGAGCAAAAAACCCAATTGCTTTAAAAGGGTTTGAAAAAAATAAATTTCATAGAATAAATAGTGAAAGTGTTAAGTATGACTTCACTAAAAATACTAAGCATGATTTAGTTATATCTTTTGGAGGCACGCCTTTTTACTTTAAAAGAGCCCTTTTTATTGACTCTAAAACAGTTAATGTAATGGAGTATACAGGGAAATTTTATTCAGACGAGTTGGATGTAACCTACAACTTTTATGAAAAAGAAGGGGTCTTATATTTGTCTTATAGAAATCATGAAAATATTCCTTTATCTACCGTTCAAAAAGATGAATTTGGGAATAATGACAGAACATTATACCGTTTTACTAGAAATGATAAAAATGAAATTTCTGGAATGTTATTATCATGTGATGGTTCCGTAAAAGAAATAGATTTTGTTAGAAATAAAAGTTAACGAAATTCTAAAAAAGAATATGCTTTAATAAATAGTACTATATTCGTAATACAACTTTGACAAAAATCTATGTTAGGATATATTTTACTCTTTGGATTACTATTTATTATACTTGAAAGGATAATTCCTGATCAAAAATTACCACATGTAAAAGGTTGGTGGTTAAGAGTTGTATTGCTAAACACGTTGCAATTAGGTGTGATTTTTTTAGGCAAAATATCTTGGGACAAATGGCTGCAACAATATTCCTTCTTTAGTTTATCTAAAGAAGTGAGTGAAATTACTGGAGGTTTTATAAGCTACTTCATTATAACCTTTCTCTTTTATTGGTGGCATAGATGGCGCCATACTTTTAATTTTTTATGGTTAACAATGCATCAAGTACACCATAGTCCGCAACGAATAGAAACAATTACTTCTTTTTATAAGCATCCATTAGAAATTATTTGTAATTCTATACTTATCGGAAGTGTTAACTTTTTAATCTTAGGATTAAACCTTGAAGCTGCTGCATGGTGTTTACTGTTCTCGGCTATTGGAGAATATTTTTACCATATGAATATAAAAACACCGCATTGGATTGGCTATATTTTTCAACGACCTGAAATGCACAGAATTCATCATGAAAAAGGCAAACATTTTAATAATTTTTCTGATTTACCTATTTGGGATATGTTATTTGGAACCTATAAAAACCCAAAAACTATGGATGGAGAATGTGGTTTTAAACCAGAAAGAGAAGAGAAACTAAAAGAAATGCTTTTGTTTAAAAATGTTAACAATACTTATAAATAATAATGCGAAAGTATCTTTACATATTAGTTGTTTTCATAGGGTGCGTTCAAATAATTGGGCACGTTATTGGTGTTAAAGAAGTGAAAGCATTTGGAATGTTAACCTCTTCTTCTCCTCTACCTATAGTTTTTACAGAAGTTAAAGGTGTAGAAACATTTGCAAGTGATTTTTATATTGAATACCTCGACGAAAACAACAAACAAGTATCAAAACAAATTACCCCTGAAATGTATGCGAAACTAAAAGGGCCCTATAACAGACGTAATGTATATGGTGCTGCAATTTCGTATGGGCCAATTTTAGACAAAAAAATTCTGAATCCGGTTTTAGAATATGGGATTTGTAAAAAAGTATTGCTTAATGAAATGGGGTTTCCTGAAAGTGGAACAAATTATATTATTAAAATAAAAACAAAGACAAAAGGAAGAAATGATGTTTGGTATTTAAAAACAGACTGCGATGCTAGATAAACTAAAAGAAAATACTTTTTCTGGTTTTAGAATAATATTTGGAATATACTTATTTATTCATTTAACAATGCTAGTTCCTTATGCCCATGAAATATGGAGCAACATCGGAATTTTATCCGAAGCTTCTTCTAATTTAACTAATGGAATTTTTCCAAATATCTTAAATTATTTTGACGCTCCATTTCAAGTTACTTTGTTTGTTTCTCTATTAACTATTTGCGCAATTTTCATAACAATAGGTTACAAAAGAGCATTATTCTCTTTTATTTTATGGTATGGCTGGGTATGTTTATTTGACAGAAATAATTTAATTAGCAATCCCGGAATTCCATTTATAGGGTGGCTTTTACTTTGTTGCGCTATAATTCCGTCTGGAGAAGCATTAAGTGTCTCAAAAGCAAAGAAAGACTGGAAATTACCTAAAATTTTGTTTATAGGAGCATGGGCAATAATGGCAATTAGCTATACATTGAGTGGAATTGATAAGTTTAACTCACCTAGTTGGTTTGATGGTTCGGCTATTTTACATTTACTAAACAATCCGCTTGCACGTGATTGGTTTCTGCACGATTTACTTTTATCATTACCTAAAGAATTTATCTATTTAATGACTTGGTCTATATTAGCATTAGAAATTTTATTTTTACCGCTTTCTATTTGGTCTAAAACCAGAAAATACGCTTGGTTATTAATGGTGCTTATGCATTTTGGAATTTTATTAATTGTTGATTTTGCTGATTTAACATTCGGAATGCTAATGATTCACGCTTTTACTTTTGATGTAAATTGGATAAAAAAAAGCCATCTAAATTAGATGGCTTATAAGTTATTGAGTATTTGACTCTTTACAAATCAAATCCCATATTTACGCCTAGCTTTGTTGCTATAATTTTAGCAATTTTAGTACGTAATTCTGGAATTTTAACGCTGTTAGTAACTTCGCTTGTAAAAGCATACATTAATAAAGCTTTTGCTTCTTTTTTAGGAATTCCACGTTGTTGCATATAAAACATAGCACTTTCGTCTAATTGCCCTATTGTACAACCATGAGAACATTTAACATCGTCAGCAAAAATTTCTAATTGCGGTTTTGCGTTAATTGTTGCTTTATCTCCTAATAAAATATTGTTGTTTTGCTGAAAGGCATTTGTTTTTTGCGCTTCTTTTTCAACAAATATTTTACCATTGAAAACACCAGTAGAATTTCCGTCTAAAATCGTTTTATAATTTTGGTGGCTTTCACAATTTGGAGTAGCGTGTTGTACTAAAGTATGGTGATCTACATGTTGTTTATCTCCAATAATTGTAATTCCTTTTAAAGTAGAATCTATTCTTTCTCCTTGGTGGTAAAAGTTCAAGTTATTTCTTGTAATATTTCCTCCAAAAGAAAAAGTATGCACTGCTACTCTACTTTCTTGCTTTTGAGCAATGTAAGTATTGTCTACTAAATTAGCAGTAAGTACGTCGTTTTGAACTTTATAATAATCAACAATAGCGCGTTTTTGAGCAAAAATTTCGGTAACCGAATTAGTTAAAACTGGGTTAGAATTTAAACTTTGATGGCGCTCTACAATTTGCACGTGTGCATTTTCACCCACAATTACTAAATTTCGAGGTTGCACCATTAAAGCTGCCTCATTACCTGTTGAAAAATAGATTATTTCAATTGGCTTATCCACAACTTTACTTTTTGGGATATTTATATACGCACCTTCGTATGAAAATGCTGTATTTAAAGAAGTTAAACTATCTTCTCTGTTTGCAATTTGGTTAAAATATGCATCTATAACCATTTTATATTTAGGCTTAGTTAAAGCTGAAGCCATTAAGCAAACATCTAAACCATCGTGCGTAGTAGAAGATAGAAAAGAACTAAAAATTCCGTCAATAAAAACTACTTTGTATGTATCTATTTCATGTAAGAAGTATTTTTTTACTTCTTTAAATTCGATTACATTTTCTTTCTTAGGAAAAACAGAAAAATCATTCTTTAAAATTGCATTTAAAGAAGTGTATTTCCATGCTTCTTCCTTCTTAGTTGGAAAGCCTTTGTTTTCGAAATTTTTTATGGCATGATTTCTAACTTCATGTAAGTCATTATTCGCTTCAATCTTTTCTTCAAAAGCCATGAAAGAAGCTAACATTTTTTCTTTTAATTCCATTTTTAATTTATGTCTTAAAGTCGAAAGTCGAAAGTCGAAAGACTTAAGATTACCGACTGTTTATGTCAAATTTTAAAAAGTCAAAGACTAAAGTAAATACTTTATGACTTTCGACTTAGATATTTTATAAAGCCACTTAAAAGTCTGGATATTTCGGAAACAGATTCTAATAGTTCTTCAAATTCTTGTTTAGATATATATTCTAAATCAAATGCTAGATATAATTGTGAACGAACTTCTCCAGCGGATGCTTTTGAAACATATAAAAAATAAACAAACTCTTTATCTGTATTTCTTTCAAATCCTTCAGCAATATTTGATGATATTGAAATTGAAGCTCGTCTAATCTGTCTTACAAAATCGTAATCTTTTTTAAAATTTAAATTTTCTGTAATTTGATAAATTCGTTTATTAAAAATTCTTGCTTTTTGCCATGAATTAATTTCTTCGAATGAATTAAACCCTCCCATTCTTTAAACTTTATGACTTTTGACTTTCGGCCATTTCAGTTTTAATCCAATCGTATCCTTTTTCTTCCAACTCTAAAGCTAAAGCTGCTGTACCTGATTTTACTATTTTTCCGTCCATTAAAACGTGCACAAAATCAGGAACTATATATTCTAACAAACGTTGGTAATGTGTAATTACTAAAACCGCGTTTTTTTCGTTTTTCAATTTATTAACTCCGTTTGCTACAATACGAAGTGCATCGATATCTAAACCAGAATCTGTTTCATCTAAAATAGCAATTTTAGGTTCTAACATTGCCATTTGAAAAATTTCATTACGTTTCTTTTCACCACCAGAAAAACCTTCGTTTAACGAACGTGATAAAAACTTACGATCCATTTCTAATAATTCTGATTTCTCACGAATCATTTTCAACATTTCATTAGCTGGCATTGCATCTTCATTATTCGCTTTACGTTTTTCGTTAATAGCTGTTTTAATGAAATTAGTTACCGAAACACCTGGAATTTCAACTGGATATTGAAAAGATAAGAAAACACCTTTATGTGCTCTTTCTTCTGGAGCTAATTCAGATAAATCTTCTCCTTCTAATTCAATTTTTCCTTGAGAAACTTCATAGTTTTCATTTCCTGCTACAATAGATGCCAACGTACTTTTTCCAGCGCCGTTTGGTCCCATAATAGCATGAACTTCTCCTGCTTTAATTTCAAGGTTAATTCCCTTTAATATTTCTTTATCCTCAACTGAAGCGTGTAAATTTTTAATACTTAACATTTTCTAAATTTTATATAAAAGCTAATTCTAAATTTTGTTTGTCTAAAGGTAAATCCACATTAAAATGCTTGTTCCCTAAATAATTCATTCCTAAATATTCTGCCGATTTTTTAAAAGGAATATAAAAGTCGTAATCTAATTCACTATCGTGTGAATTTGAAATAACCGCCATATTTTTACCTCTTAACAATCTTCCTGTTTCTTTTTCTATTCTAATTAAATCTGAAAATCGATCAAAAAAGACTTTCATAATTCCACTCATACTATACCAATATACTGGCGTTGCAAAGATTAAAGTGTCATATTTTTCAATTATTCCTTTAGCCAATTGAAAAAAATCGTCTTCTCTATTTTTGCTCTCATAATCATAATACGAGAAACTATAATCACTTAAGTTTACAACTTCTATATTGGTCTGATTTGAAATCTCGGAAACAATTTGTGTTGTATTTCCGTTTTTTCGCGAAGAACCAATTATGATTACTTTATTACTCATTATCCGACTGAACCTTCTAATGAAATTTCTAGTAATTTTTGAGCCTCCACAGCAAATTCCATTGGTAATTTATTTAATACTTCTTTACTAAAACCGTTTACAATTAAAGCAATTGCTTTCTCTGTAGGAATTCCACGTTGGTTACAATAAAAAACTTGGTCTTCCCCAATTTTAGATGTTGTTGCTTCATGCTCAATTATAGCGGAAGCATTTTTACTTTCTATATACGGAAAAGTATGTGCGCCACAATCGTTACCCATTAACAAAGAGTCACATTGTGAAAAATTACGTGCATTTTCTGCTCTTGAAGAAATTTGTACTAATCCTCTATAACTATTTTGTGATTTTCCAGCAGAAATACCTTTTGAAATAATGGTTGACCTAGTGTTTTTACCTAAGTGAATCATTTTTGTACCTGTATCTGCTTGTTGGTAATTGTTAGTAACCGCAATTGAATAAAATTCTCCAATTGAATTGTCTCCTTTTAATACACATGATGGATATTTCCAAGTTACTGCAGAACCTGTTTCCACTTGTGTCCAAGAAATTTTTGCGTTTTTCTCGCACAAACCTCTTTTCGTTACAAAGTTAAAAACACCACCTTTACCTTCTTTATTTCCAGGATACCAATTTTGAACGGTTGAATATTTAATTTCTGCACCATCTAAAGCAATTAATTCTACAACTGCAGCATGTAACTGGTTTTCATCGCGACTTGGAGCAGTACATCCTTCTAAATAAGAAACGTAACTATCTTCATCAGCAATTACTAATGTTCTTTCAAACTGACCTGTTCCTCCTTGATTGATTCTAAAGTAAGTTGAAAGTTCCATTGGACATTTAACTCCTTTTGGAATGTAACAGAAACTTCCGTCAGAAAAAACAGCAGAATTTAATGCCGCATAGAAATTATCCGTTGTTGGAACAATTGTTCCTAAGTATTTTTTTACTAATTCTGGATGCTCTTTTATTGCTTCCGAAATTGGACAAAAAATAATTCCTTTTTCTCCTAAAGTCTTTTTGAATGTAGTTGCAACAGAAACTGAATCTACTACAATATCCATTGCAATATTATTCATTTTCTTTTGCTCATCAACAGAAATCCCTAACTTTTTATACATTTCTAAAAGTTCAGAATCTACATCGTCTAGTGTCTTATTAGGATCTGCTTTTTTGGGAGCTGAATAATAAGCAATTGACTGAAAATCTGGTTTTGTATAGCGAACGTTAGCCCATTCTGGCTCAATCATTTCTTTCCAAACTCTAAAAGCTTCAAGGCGCCATTCGGTCATCCATTGTGGCTCTTCTTTTTTCAAAGAAATAGCACGAACAATGTCTTCATTTAACCCTATAGGAAATGTTTCGGATTCTAATTCCGTATAAAATCCGTATTCGTATTCTTTATTTTCTAATTCGATTTTTAAATCGTCTTCTGTATATTTACTCATTTTCTAATTTAAAAATTTAAAGATTGAAGGATTTAAAAAACCCTTTTAACTTCAAAACATTCATTTTTCTAATTTTGAATTTAAATACTTAATAAAGTTAGAAATGTTCTGAGAAATCTCAATTGTTAATTGATAACTGTCTTGCATTTCATTTTCTTTACAAAGTTCTAATTCTTTCGCTAAAACTAACATATTTCTGACTTCAGCACAACTCCCTTTTGCTATTTTTAAATAACGAACAAATTGTTTGTTATTATTGTATTCAGAACCTTCCGCAATATTATTTGTTATCGAAATTACCGCTCGTTTAATTTGATCTTTAAAACCATATTCTTTTTCTAATGAAGATTTGTTCAATAATTGAAAAACTTGTTTCGCAAGCAAAACTCCTTTTTTATGAACTTCAAATTCTTCAAAAGTTTTCGTCATAATAATCTTTAAATAATTTAAATTTTAAATCTTTAAATTTTACAATGAAAATGACTCTCCACAACCACAAGTTCTTTGTGCATTTGGATTATTAAAAACAAAACCTTTTCCGTTTAGTCCGCCAGAAAATTCTAAAACTGTTCCTGCTAAGTATAAAAAACTTTTTTTCTCAACTGCAATTTTTATCCCGTTATCTTCAAAGACTTTATCATTTTCACCAATTTCTTTATCAAAATTTAATTCATATGACAAACCGGAACAACCGCCGCTTTTAACTCCAACTCTTACAAAATCTTGAGTAGCGTCAAAACCATCGTCCTTCATCATATCAACAATTTTTTTACTTGCTGTATCAGATACCTTAATCATGCTTATTTTGATTTTGTCTAAATTAACTGCAAATATAAGGCATAATAAACTTTTTTAGGCAAAGAATAACATTAATATAACTTATAGGCCTATAGTTTTGATTTATAACTGAAAAATTTTGTAAACCTATCCTTTTTTGTAAATTTGAAAATAAATCATAACGAATGAAACTACACCCTATAGAAGCAGGAAATTTTAAATTAGATGGCGGCGCTATGTTTGGTGTGGTTCCAAAAACAATATGGAATAGAACAAACCCAGCCGATAATAATAATTTAATTGATATCGCAGCCCGTTGCTTATTAATTGAAGATGGTAATCAATTAACTTTGATTGACACTGGAATGGGAGACAAACAATCTGATAAATTTTTTGGTTATTACTCGCAATGGGGAAACCTTTCGATAGATAAATCTTTAAAAGAAAAGGGATTTCATAGAGATGATATTACAAATGTTTTCATGACGCATTTACATTTTGATCATTGTGGAGGAAGTGCGGTTTGGAACAAAGACAAAACTGGATATGAAGTAGCGTTCAAAAACGCAAAGTTTTGGACTAATGAAAACCATTGGGAGTGGGCAACGAAACCGAATGCTCGTGAGAAAGCTTCTTTTTTAAGTGAAAACTTAATGCCAATGCACGAAAGTGGTCAATTAAGTTTTATAAAAAGACCTGAAAATGATTTCTTAGAAGAATCAGAATTAGGATTCGGAATTCTTTTTGCAGACGGACATACTGAAAAGCAAATGTTACCACATATAAATTACAAAGGAAAAATAATTGTTTTTTGTGCAGATTTATTACCCACAGCAGGACATATTCCACTGCCATACGTTACTGGATATGACACTAGACCATTATTGTCGATGAATGAAAAAGACAAATTTCTTAAAGAAGCTGCTGACAATAATTATTATTTATGGCTAGAACACGATGCACATAACCAAATAATAACGGTACAACATACAGAAAAAGGAGTTCGATTGAAAGATATTTTTACCTGTAAAGAAGTCTTAAAATAATGTTAATGAATACTATTTTGTAACATTTTAAGCAGATTTTTGACATATATAAAATTAATAACCATAAAATTACATAAATGAAAACTTTAAAACCAATCTACCTATCTGCAGCTTTCGCATTTGCATTAGTAAGCTGTGGTGGAGCTAAACAAATGGTTTCTACACCAATAGGAAACATAGACAACTTACCACTAAAAATTACACCTTTAGCAGAGAATGACCTTAAGAGATGGAGTCATTTAGATCTTGTAAAAGACACTGTTCCTGGAATGAGTGTTGATAAAGCTTATGCTGAATTATTAAAAGGAAAAAAATCAACTACTGTAATTGTAGGGATTGTTGATTCTGGTGTAGATATTCGTCATGAAGATATGCAAGGTGTTATTTGGACAAATCCAAAAGAAATTGCTAACAACGGAAAAGATGATGACAATAACGGATACATTGACGATGTTAATGGTTGGAATTTTTTAGGAGAAAGTAACAATGAGCAGTTAGAAATGACTCGTATCGTTAAAAAAGGACCTGGAACTGCTGATTACGAAAGAGCAAAAACGGAATTAGAAGGAGAAAGAGCTCCTGCTTTAGCAAACAAAGCTAGATACGAAGGGCTTTTAAACTCTGTAAAAGAAATGCAATCTTTTTTAAAGAAAGATGACTTTACTTTAGAAGATGTAAAAGCAATTACTTCAACAGACGAAAATGTAGTAAAAAATAAAGAATTCTTTTTAAGAGTTTTACCAAATGTAAGTGTTGCTGATTTTTCAGAACAAGTTAAAAGTGGAATTAATCATTTCAACGACCAATTAAACTATAACTTAAATGTTGATTTTGATGGTCGTTCTATCGTTGGAGATAATCCAAATGACATTAACGACACAAAATACGGTAACAACAATGTAATTGGTTCAAACCCTGAAGACGCATTACATGGAACGCACGTAGCTGGAATTGTAGCTCAAATTAGAGGAAATGGTAAAGGTGGAGACGGTGTTGCAACTAATGTGAAAATTATGGCAATAAGAGCTGTTCCTAATGGTGATGAATACGATAAAGATATTGCTTTAGGTATTCGTTATGCGGTAGATAATGGAGCAAAAGTTATTAACGGTTCATTTGGTAAATACTATTCCCCTAATAAGGAATGGGTTCAAGATGCTATAAAATATGCTGCTTCTAAAGATGTATTAGTGATTTTTGCCGCTGGTAACGATTCTAAAGATTTAGATGTTGAAAACAAATACCCAAGTGATTCTTACGATGGCGCTGCAGAAATTTCAAACAATGTTCTAATCATAGGTGCATTAGCTCCTGAATATGGCTCTAAAATGGCTGCTGGTTTTTCTAACTATGGTAAGAAAAATGTAGATATTTATGCACCTGGAGTTCAAATTTACGCAACTACTCCAAATCAATCTTATAAGTTTTTACAAGGAACTTCAATGGCTTCACCTAACGTAGCTGGTGTTGCAGCGATGATTCGTTCTTACTACCCAAAATTATCTGCTAATCAAGTAAAGCAAATAATAATGGAAAGTGGAATTCCTTTAAAAAACACTGTATCAGTTGGAGAAGACAAACATAAAGTTAGCTTTACAGACGCTTCAAAAACCGGAAAAATTGTTAATGCATACAATGCAATAATAATGGCTGAAAAAATGTCAAAATAATAAAATTTCTATTTAATATATAAAACCACAAAGACTTTACACCATAAGCTTTGTGGTTTTTTTAAACCTATTTATATGAAAAAATTACTAATTCTCTCTTTTTTCTCGCTTTTTGGATTTGCTCAAAACAATCCAAATCCAGGATATTGGCAACAAAATGCTAATTATAAAATGGATGTAAACATGAATGTAAAGGATTATAAATATTCTGGTTCGCAAGAATTAGTATATACTAATAATTCTTCAGACACTTTACGAAAAGTTTTCTATCATTTATACAATAATGCTTTTCAGCCGGGAAGTGAAATGGATATTCGTTTACAAACAATTGCTGATCCTGACAAAAGAATGGTTCGCACTTTTAAAGTAGCTGAAAAAGAAATAAAAGAAAGTAGAATTAGCACTTTAAAACCAAATGAAATTGGCTATTTAAACATTCAAAACTTTAAACAAAATGGACTTGACGCTAAGACTAAAGTTGTTGGAACTGTATTAGAAGTAACTTTAAACAAGCCAATTCTTCCAAAACAGTCCGTTACTTTTACTCTTGATTTTGAAGGGCAAGTACCGTTACAAGTTCGCCGTTCTGGAAGAAATTCAGAAGAAGGTGTGGCTTTATCAATGACACAATGGTATCCAAAAATGGCTGAATATGATTTTGAAGGGTGGCATGCAGATCCATATATTGGAAGAGAATTTCATGGCGTTTGGGGAAATTTTGATATAAAAATTACAATCGATAAGAACTACACAATTGGTGGTTCTGGTTATTTACAGAACAAAAATGAAATTGGTCATGGATATGAAGACAAAGGAATTGAAGTAAAACATTCTAAAAAAACTAAAAACCTTACTTGGCATTTCGTTGCACCAAACGTACATGATTTCACATGGGCTGCAGATAACGAGTATATTCACGATATGATTTTGGGTCCAAACAATGTTGAACTTCATTTCTTGTATAAAAACAAAAAAGAAAATTTAGAGAACTGGAAAAAAATGCAACCTAAGACTGCTGAATTATTAGATTTCTATAATAAAAATGTTGGAGAATATCCATACAAACAATATTCTGTAATACAAGGTGGTGATGGCGGAATGGAGTATGCAATGTGTACCTTGATTACTGGAAATAGAAGCTTTGGAAGCTTAGTTGGAGTTACTGCTCATGAATTTGCACATTCTTGGTTTCAATTTGTTTTAGCGTCTAACGAATCTAAACACGAATGGATGGATGAAGGTTTTACTTCATTTATTTCAGATTTAGCAATGGAAGAAGTTTTACCAGGAAAAGAAAAAGATGCAAATCCTTTTTCTGGAGCTTATCAAGGTTATTATTATTTAGTAAAATCTGGAAAAGAACAACCTTTATCAACACATGCAGATAGATATGACTACAATATGGCTTATGGAATTTCTGCATACAGTAAAGGTGAAGTTTTCTTAGCGCAATTAGGATATTTAATTGGTACTGAAAACCTAATGAAGACTTTAAAAAGATATTACTTTGATTATAAATTAACGCATCCTACTCCAAACGACATTAAACGTTCTGCTGAAAAAGTATCGGGAGCTAACTTAGATTGGTATTTAACAGATTGGACACAAACCTTAAACACTATTGATTATAGAATTGCAGAAGTTGCAGAAAACGGAACTAATACAACCGTAAGTCTTGAAAGAATAGGAAGAATGCCAATGCCCTTAGATATTTTAGTAGAATATGAAGATGGATCAAAAGAAGCATACTACATTCCAAACACATTAATGCGTTGGGAGAAAGAAAACCAAAGCCCAGAAATCAATAGAACCGTTTTAAATGGCTGGGATTGGTCAAACCCAATTTTCAAATTTACCATAGCAAAACAAAAAAACACTATTAAAAAAATTAGCATTGATCCAAGTGGACTAATGGCAGATATAGATCAAAAAAATAATGTTTTTGAAAAAAAATAAATCTTCAAAATCAATTATAATAGAAAAACGGACCTAATAATGGTTCGTTTTTTTATTTTAGCATCTTCAACCTTAAATCTACTTATTGACCTACCTGCAATTTATAACTATATTTTTGATTATAAAAAGAAGAATTTTTGGCTATTAATTAGTGCTGTACTGTTTGTGCTTCAAATTGACATTTTCTTCATAAACAAATATTATTTTCCTCATGAAATTTTTCGAAAAACCACAATTATTTTATTTGGAGCTTCTCATTTTACATTTTATAAGTTCATGATTTTAAATGAAGGAAAAAAAATAAATCACAATTTATTTTCTACTAGAGAAATAAACGCCAATTAAAACGACAAAAGCTCCAATACCTTGAATAAAGGTTAAGGTTTCTTTCATTACAAAATAACCTAATACAATTGCAACAACTGGAATAATATACGTTACCGAGGCAGCAAAAACAGGAGACGAAATTTGAATTAATCTAAAAAACAAGATATTAGACAATCCAGTTCCAATAATTCCTAATATTGCAATATACCCTAATGAAACTTGAACATTGTGTTGGCTTACAATTTCGAAAAAGCCCGAAAAAAACAATATAACTAAAGCTGGAATTACCATTACAGTAAAATTACCTGTACTTATAGTAAGCGGTTTTAAATCGGAAAGATGTTTTTTTATAAGATTTACATTAATCCCATAGAACAATGCAGCTATAAAAATTAGAATTGCATAATAATAATTCTCAGAAGTATTCTGACTTTCCCCAAACAAAACCAACAATACACAACCTACAAAACCAATTACCACACCAAATATTTGTCTTCGTTGTGCTGTAATTCCAAAAAACAATATTCCTACAATTAAAGTATTCAAAGGCGTTAGAGCATTTAATATAGAACTTATAGAGCTGTCAATTTTTGATAAAGCTAAAGCAAATAAATAAACAGGAAGAAAAGTTCCAAAAATAGAGGTTAGCGCAATAAACTTCCATTTATGTAATGGTATTTTAGCAATATGTTTAAAACCTATTAACAATAAAAAAGCAGATGCAAATAAAATTCGCAAACTTCCTAATTGAATAGAGTTCACTCCGTTTAACCCTAGCTTCATTAATAAAAAAGAACTTCCCCATATAGTTCCTAAAAAAACGAGTAAATACCATTTTGTATTATTATTTTCCATGCTCAAATTTTGAAATTCAAAATTCAGACTTAAATTTTAAAAATCACTGCATTTTTTAGTAAATTTGTATAAATATTTAATTTCGAAATAGAAAATCAAATTTAAACCATGAAAAAATTAAAAAAAATAGTTTTTATTACAGTAACAAGTTTACTTTTATTTAGCTGTAAGAATGAACCTAAAGGCACAGATGAAGCAACTCCAGCAGAAACCGCTGACACTTTAGCAACTCCAGAAACAACCGCAAATTTAGAAACTGCAAGTTTCAACATTGAAGGTATGACATGTCAAATGGGATGTGCAAATACAATTGAAAGCAAATTGTCAGGCTTAGATGGCGTAAGCGATGCTAAAGTAGATTTTGAAAACAAAACTGCTGTTGTAAAATTTGATGCCGCGAAACAAACTTCTGAAACGTTAATAAAAACTATTGAAGGCGTAGCTGGAGGAGATACTTATAAAGCATCTAATTTAAAGTCATAAATCTATTCCATTTTGTTATAAATAAAAAACACACTTAATTGTGTGTTTTTTTATTTCCATTCAAAAGTCTCAATTATCTTTTTTATATCCTTTTTAATATAACTGGCAGCTGGCAATATAGAATCATAATTTGGTTTAGCATAAAAATACAAACTTCCAGTTACAAAATGCCTAGTACTATCTGTAACATAAAATTGCGAATTAGTTGCAGCATCTCCACCTACCTCGTAAAACATTCCATAAACCTTCTTCTTAGAGTCTAAAAAAGCTTGTCGCTCCAGTAAGGCTTACTGTTTCTCTAATAATTTAACTTGTACTTCTTGTTCCATTATTTTTTGTTCGGGTGATTTTGGCATATTTGATGGTGCTTGATTGTCCCAATCAAAGTTACCAAATTTTCGTAGCCATTGTACAATTGTTGCACGCGATTGAATGCCATATTGTTTTTTAACTTGTGAAATAGATAAAAATCCCCTTTCTATTTCTTGTACAATTTGTAATTTAAAAGACATCGCGTAGTCTTTTTGAGTTCGCTTTACATAACGAGTTTCTTCTTGGTTCTTCATAAAGATACTTTTTTGTGTATCGCTATTTCAGGACAAGACAAAATTTAAATAAAAAAAGTCTGTGAAACATTTCACAGGCTTTTTTTTAATTATAAATTCTTAAACCAGAATCTCCAGATTGTTGCACCCTATATTGCTTCATTGGATACTGCTTTCCTGCAGATTGACCACTAAAAAAACTATATTCGGCACCATCACAAGAGCAAACTGCTTTTATTCCATTTATAGTCATGGTTGAACAACTACTTAATGCTTGATTTGGGCAAGCTGCATCAAAAGCCACATATCCACTTCCAGTATTAAAAACAAAAACACCCCTAATACCAATTCCTGCATCACTTACATAGACCGCATTTGCCGGATATTGTAATTGACTATATTGTGGCAAATTCAAATTAATATTTGTAGAAAAGCCATAATTAGGTAAATACGGATTATTATTACTTGCAGAGTCTTTACTGCATCCAAAAATAATTGCTATCAAAAAAAGAAATAAATATTTTTTCATAATAACAAATTTAATTGTTTTTGGTTAACTAATTGAGTTACTAGAGCATTTATTTTAAATATATATTTAGTATCTTTGTTAATAGGAATCCCATTTATGTGGGGTTCTTTCTATTTTTATAAACAGGAAGTTATGAGTACAGTATCTTATTATACAGCAGAAGGATTAAAAAAATTAAGAGACGAATTAGATCAATTAAAAAGTATAGAGCGTCCTAAAGCATCACAAGATATAGCAGATGCAAGAGATAAAGGTGATTTGTCTGAAAATGCAGAATACGACGCTGCAAAAGAAGCACAAGGACTATTAGAAATGAAGATTTCTAAAATGGAAAATGTGGTAGCTAATGCAAGATTAATAGACGAGTCGCAATTAGACCTTTCAAAAGCACTTGTTTTATCAACTGTAAAAATTAAAAACCAAACTAATGGTATGGAAATTACATATACGTTAGTTGCGGAAAGTGAAGCAGATTTAAAAGCTGGTAAAATCTCAGTAACATCTCCTATAGGGAAAGGTTTATTGGGTAAAAAAGTTGGTGATATTGCTGAAATCAGTGTTCCAAATGGAGTTATTAAGTTTGATATTGTTGAAATAACACGTAATTAATTATGGCTAGTATTTTTACTAAAATTGTGAGTGGAGAAATACCCTGTTATAAAATTGCGGAAGACGATAATTTTTTAGCTTTTTTAGATGTAAATCCAAATGCAAAAGGACACACACTTTGTATTCCAAAACAGGAAATCAATAAGATTTTTGACATGGAAGAAGATTTATATGTTGGCTTAATGCAGTTTTCTAGAAAAGTTGCAAAAGCTTTAGAAAAAACAATTGAATGCAAAAGAGTAGGTATTGCAGTTGTAGGCTTAGAAGTACCTCATGTACACGTGCATTTAATTCCATTACAAGATATGGATGATATGCGTTTTCAAAGAAAAACGAGCCTAGAGCCTCATGAATTTGAGAAAATAGCAAAAGAAATAAATCAAAATTTATAAAAAAATCCCGCAAAGCAAAAGCAAAGCGGGATTTTTTATATTATTCTATCTTCTTAATTAATCAACTAATTTTTGTTTTTTTATCTTAGTTTGAGCTAACGGTTTATTTTTAGATGATGCTTTTAAGTCGTTTAAAATATTAACAGCTTCGTCAACATATACATCTTTTTGCATATCATCATACCATCTTTGTCTTTTCTCTTTTAAAAGAGAGTCATTTGCAAAAAGAGCAGTTTCAAATGGTAAACTTCCAAACTTTAATTCGTTTTTATAATCCAAAATTGATTTAAACTTTTTTAATTGCGTATCTGAATTTGCAATTTCCGTTTTAAACTTATCTATACTTAAGTTATAATCTTCAATATCTTTTCTATCAAAAATCCATTTGGCATTTTCATTTATCAATTTAAACTGATCGTTTTTATCAATTCTAACTTTACTATTTGCAATTATTGTTTCAAAACCACCATAAACAGGTTTGTAATTTGCTTGCTCAATTTTATCCCATGGTAAAGCTTCCTTTTCATCTCTTTCACCCATGTCTAAATAAGCATATCTGTCTGGAAGAACAATATCACTTAAAACACCTTTAAGCTGCGTAGAACCTCCATTAATCCTATAAAATTTTTGAGTTGTTGTTTTCAACGCCCCTAAATCTCCGAATGTATTCTCACGGATAAATTGATTTAAGTCAATTACATTTTGAACCGTACCTTTTCCGTAAGTATGCTTACTTCCTATAACAAGTCCTCTTTTATAATCTTGAATTGCAGCTGCAAAAATTTCTGAAGCTGAAGCTGAAAAATTATCCACCATAACAATTAGCGGTCCGCCCCATTGCACTTTAGAATCTTTATCATATAAAATCTCTTGTTTTTTATTTGAGGACTGAATTTGTACAATTGGTCCTTGCTCAATAAACAAACCAGTCATATCTACAACAGTTTGAAGAGATCCACCGCCATTTCCTCTCAAATCCATGATAATTCCCTGTACATTTTGCTCTTTTAATCTTTCAATTTCTATAGCAACGTCTTTAAAAGCATCTCTTTTGTTTTTATTATCAAAACTAATGTAAAATTTAGGCAAAAATATTATTCCATATTTTGCTCCTTCTTTTTCAATAATAGAAGATTTTGCAAATGTTTCTTCCGTTTCTACTTCATCACGAATAATTGAAATCACTTCTATAGTTCCGTCAACCTTTTTCACAGTTAAACGAACTTCTGTTCCTTTTGCGCCTTTAATTTTTTTAACTACATCGTCTAAACGCATTCCTGCAATATCTAAAGGCTCTTCTTTTCCTTGTGCAACTTTTAAAATTAAATCACCAGCTTCTAACTTTTTACCTCTCCAAGCTGGTCCGCCTGAAATTAATTCTGTAATTTCAACTGCATCATTTTTCTTTTGTAATCTTGCTCCAATTCCTTCGAATTTTCCACTCATACTAATGTCAAATTTATCTTTGTCATCTGGTGAAAAATAAAATGTATGCGGGTCAAAACGCTCAACAATTGAGTTAATAAAAATAGAGAACCAGTCACTTCTATCTAATTCTTTTTCAATAAAATCAAAATATTCATTAAGTGATTTTAATGTGTTTTCTCTAGCTGTTTTTTCAATTTCCAAATACGAATTTACTACGTAACTTGAATCTTTTTCTTTTTTACTAACTTCTAATTTTTGCTTATCTACAATACTAGGAAGTACAGAAAGTTTTAATTGCTTTTTCCAACGCGCTATTAGTTCCTGTCTATTTTTAGCATTAGGTTGGTTTTCATAGTCTACATTAATTGTTTCGTCGACAGTAAAATCAAAAGGTTCGTTAAGAATGTCTTTGTAAATAGAACGCGATTCTGAGATTCTTTTAAGAAGTCTAGCATTTGTTAAATCAAAAAAAGTTAAATCTTTATTTTTGATCATATCATCAATAGAGGTTTCATATTTTGAAAACTCATCCATGTCAGATTGTAAAAAGAATCTTTTCGTAGGGTCAATTCCTGTTAAGTATTTGGTATAAACCTTTTTAGAGAAATCATCATCCATAGCAATAGGGCTATAGTGACCTCTTTCTAAAACCATAGTTAACAATTCCAAAAGAACTTTGTCTTTCTCTGGGTCTTCACTTTTATTCGACGGCACAAAACTCCATAAAACTGCTGATAAAGCAGTTACCAATAAAACTATTTTATAATTTCTTTTCATAAAATCAACAATTTGTGTCATTAAAAAAATTTTCAACTAAATTACATAAAAAATCATGCCATATATAAGTAATGTACGATAAATTTTTGTTAAAGATATTGACTATTAGTGACATTTGATAAATCATTTTACATTAAAATTAATTAATTTAGCAAAAAATAAGTTCAAATGAAAAAGCCTTTGATCCTAGTAACAAACGACGATAGTATAATTTCGCCAGGAATTAGGACTTTAATTGATGTAATGAAAACCATTGGCGAAGTTATTGTTGTAGCGCCAGACAGCCCTCAAAGCGCCATGGGACATGCCATTACCATAAACAGCACTTTACACATTGACAAAGTAAAACTAGATGCAGATTTAGAACACGAATACAGTTGTTCTGGAACTCCAGTAGATTGTGTAAAAATTGCAGTACACGAAATATTAAAAAGAAAACCAGATTTATGTGTTTCAGGAATTAACCATGGTTCAAACTCATCCATAAATGTTATTTATTCAGGAACTATGAGCGCAGCAGTTGAAGCTGGCATTGAAGGAATTCCTGCAATTGGATTTTCCCATTTAGATTATGGATGGAACACCGACTTTGAGCCTATAAAAAAATACGTTAAAAAAATTGCTTTAGAAGTTTTAGAAAAAGGGTTGCCAGAAGGTGTAATTTTAAATGTTAACTTTCCAAAAGAAGAAATAAAAGGAATTAGAATTTGTAGGCAGGCAAAAGCCATGTGGAAAGAAAAATTTGACAAAAGAACAAATCCGCAAGGAAAAGAATATTATTGGCTAACAGGCGAATTTGTTAACCAAGACAAAGGACAAGACACGGACGAATATGCTTTAGAAAACGGATACATTTCTATTGTTCCTGTTCAGTTTGACTTAACCGCTCATCATGCCATACAAACATTAAATAATTGGAATTTATAATTATGAACAAAAAAGATTTAATCATAGGATTTTTAATAGGAATAGTTGGAGCCGTTGTAGGCTGCTTTATTTTTTTAGAATTTTTTACAGAATATGGCTTTATTAAAGGTTTTACTGTAATGAAAAACGCAGGAATCTTAAACAAAGTAATTACGCTTGGCGCAATTTTAAACTTAATTATTTTCTTTATTTTATTACAAAAAAACAAAGACACTATGGCAAAAGGAGTTGTGCTTGCAATGCTGCTTTTAACTATTATAACCTTAGTAATGTAATGAAATACTACATCATAGCAGGAGAAGCATCGGGCGATTTACACGGTGCCAACTTAATGAAAAACTTGTATAAAGAAGATCCTACAGCTGAAATACGTTTTTGGGGCGGAGATTTAATGCAAAATGTTGGCGGAAACATGGTAAAGCATTACCGTGAGCTTGCTTTTATGGGTTTTCTTGAAGTGATTTTAAACCTAAAAACGATTTTAAATAACATTAAAATTTGCAAAAAAGACATTGAGCAATTCAATCCTGATTGTATTATTTTTATTGATTACCCAGGCTTTAATATGCGAATTGCAGCTTGGGCAAAAGAACGAAATATTCCAACGCATTATTATATTTCACCACAAATTTGGGCTTGGAAAGAAAGTAGAATTAAAGCTATAAAGCGCGATGTTGACTTTATGTATGTAATTCTTCCGTTTGAAAAAGAATTTTATGAGACGAAGCATGATTTTCCTGTAACATTTGTTGGGCATCCACTAATAGATGCTATTCAAAATAGAGAAAGTGTTTCTGGTGAAGTTTTTAAGAATGAAAATAATTTAAGCGAAAAGCCTATTATAGCGTTATTACCAGGAAGTAGAAAACAAGAAATTACAAAAATGTTAGAAATAATGCTTTCAGTAGTTTCTGATTTTCCAGATTATCAATTTGTAATTGCCGGAGCTCCTAGCCAAGAGTTTGAATTTTATAAGCCTTTTCTAAACAAACAAAACATCAAATTTATTTCTAACAAAACTTATGACTTATTGGCTGTTTCTCACGCTGCATTAGTTACATCTGGAACTGCAACATTAGAAACTGCTTTATTTAAAGTGCCAGAAGTTGTTTGCTATAAAGGAAGCTGGGCTTCTTACCAAATTGCTAAGCGAATTATAACTTTAAAATATATTTCACTAGTCAACTTAATTATGGATAAAGAGGTTGTAAAAGAACTTATTCAAGAGGAATTTAATTCAAAGAAAATAAAAGAAGAATTGACTAAAATTATCCAAGGAAAAAGCAGACATTTGATGATTGATAATTATAAACAATTGGAAACCAAACTTGGAGGTGCTGGCGCAAGTGCAAAAACCGCAACATTAATTGTTAGTTCTTTAAAAAAACAAAAACTCTTTTGAAAAAAATTATATACTTTATTATTCTATCTATTGCTTTTGTAAGCTGTAAATCTAAGTCTAACATTATTACTTCTAAAGAAGTAGCAATAGAAAAAGGGATTTATGAATATGACGCGAAAAAAAATATAGCGATTGCTAAAAAAGCATTAAAAGTAAAAAAAGAGCAATTAAAAAAAGAAAAAACGTTAGCAAAGGCTTTAAAAAAACAAGAAGATTTCTCCAAAGAAATAGTAAAGAAAAAAAAATCAGAAATTAATCCATTACGATTAAATGTTGTTGAGAGTGCTAAAGAATTTTTAGGAACACCTTATAGATATGGAGGAACTACAACTAAAGGCTTAGACTGTTCTGGCTTAACCTGTACATCATACAAAAATGTTGAAATTAATTTACCTCGTAGATCAATTGATCAATCTAAAGAAGGAATAAAAATCAAAAAAGCGAAAGCAAAACCAGGAGATTTAATTTTTTTCAAAACTAGTAGAAGAGATGTAATTAATCATGTTGGCATTATTACTGAAAATAATAATGGTGAAATAAGTTTTATACATGCGTCAACAAGTAGCGGTGTTGTTATTTCATCATTACTAGAATCTTATTATAAAAATGCTTTTGCTAAAATAAAAAGAATAATAGAATAGTAAAACTAACTTATATATTTTGAGAATAGTAAAATTTCCATTAATTCCTTGCGTGCTTTTTTTAGCATTGGGAATTATTACGGGTTTTGTATTCAAAATTAACATTACATATCTTTTACCTTCTTTACTACTGTCTTTTATAGGGCTCATTGTACTTCTTAAAACATCAAAAACAAATTTGAAACCATTATATTTTGGCTTCATGACTTATTTTATTGCTTTACAAATTGGTGCTTTTTTATTTTACACACATTATGACCCAAACCATAAAAATCATTATTCTAAAATTACTACCAATGATATCTGTATAATTCACGGTACAGTAAAAAATGTAATAAAACCATCGGCGAAAAAGAATAAATACATTGTTACTATTAATTCATTAAACAACAAAGCGTCAACTGGTAAGTTTTTATTGTATTTTCCAAAAGATTCAAAAACAAACATTATTCCTGGAAGTGAAGTTCTTTTAAAAACTAAATTATATCCTATAAAAGGAAGCTATAATCCATTTCAGTTTGATTATGGAAAATACATGGAAAAACAAAATATTTTTCATCAAGTTTATGGAGACGAAAATAACATTTCAATAGTACACCAAACTAAAAATTTAAATTATTATTTATATACTTTCAGAAATAAATTAAGTAATAATTTTGCTATTCAAAACTTCACACCAAAAACACAGGCGGTTTTAAATGCATTATTATTTGGTCAACGTATTTTGTTGGATTCTGAAACAATAGAAGCTTATTCAAACACAGGTGTAATTCATATTTTAGCAATTTCAGGGCTTCATGTTGGTATATTTTTTCTAATTCTAAGTTTCCTATTACAACCATTAAACACTAATAAAAAAGGGAAGTTAATTAAGTTATTCTTAATACTTATGTTCTTGTGGAGTTTCGCTTTCATTTCAGGCTTATCAGCATCTGTTACAAGAGCTGTAATAATGTTTACAATACTTTCAATTGGGAAACATTATAACCAACAGAACAACACGCTAAACACTGTTGCTTTTTCTGCTTTATTGTTACTGTGTTATAATCCAAATTACATTTTCGATGTTGGTTTTCAGCTAAGCTATGCTGCAGTTATTGCAATAGTATTATTGAATCCATTTTTTAAATATTTTTACTTTACAAAAAATAAAATAGTCAAATATTCAACTGACATTATGTTGGTTTCACTTACTGCACAAATTGGTGTTTTACCTTTAAGCATTTACTATTTCAATCAATTTCCTATTTTATTTTTAGTTGCAAATATTGTAGTAATTCCGCTAACAATAATTATTCTATTTACAGGGTTAGCAACATTAGTTATTACTCCATTTTTTACGTCAATTGCTCTAGCCTTAGGTAAAATACTGTCTCTGTTAATTGAAACAATGAACACTTATATTACTTGGATTGCTACATTTGAAGGTTTTGTAATTAAAAACATATCATTTACTGCAACTCTTTGTTTTTTGGCTTACATGACTACTTCGCTGTTTATTTATTTTCTCTACCGCAACAAAGCCAAAAATTTTAAATATTTTCTTGCTAGTATTATAGTCTTTCAACTTGCATATTTTTATACAAATAGCAAAGAAGCCAATTCCGAAGAATTAGTAATTTTTAGTAGCAAAAGTAGTTTGATTACCATTAAAGAAAATAACTCCATAACCGCTTACACAAATTCACCTGAGACAAATATTGACAACATAACAAACTACAAAAGAGGTACGTTTACTGAAGAAGTTTCTATTTTACCATTAGAAAACATTTTATTTTTCAATGAAACTAAAGTCTTAATAATAGATAGCTTATCTACTTATAAATTATCTCAAAAACCAGATATAATTATTCTTACACAAGGCACAAGGGTAAATTTAGAACGCGTATTACAAATTAATAAGCCAAAAGTTATTATTGCAGATAATAGCAATAGTAAGTACAAAGTAGAAATGTGGAAAAAAACATGTGTAAAAGAAAAAGTCCCTTTTCATAGCACTTATGAAAAGGGACTTTATAAAATTGTAAAGTAACTATATTACTTCTTTAAAATAGCATTTGCTTCTGCCAACCATTTATTTGGTCCACCAGCTACATAACCAGTGCTTCCTAATCCAGCAAGATTTATATTTCCTTCTTTTTTCTCTGGTTTAACTAACCAAATAGTAGGATAACCTCTTACTTGAAACATATTTTGCAACTCGTAATTTTGCTTTTTAATTGCTTCATCTTGTGGAGTTCTTCTTGGGAAATCTAATTCAACTAAAATTACATTATTTTTTGCCCATTTTGCAAATTCATCTGTTTTTAAAACTTCTTTTTGCAAACGAATACACCATCCACACCAGTCTGAACCAGTAAAGAATAACAACATTGGTTTTTTCTCTTTAAGAGAAAGCTCTGAAGCCTTAGCCATATCTGTATGCCAAGTTAATTCTTGTGCATTAATGGTTAGACTACTTAAAACTAATAATATTAATAAAATCTTTTTCATATTCTGTATAATTTATAAAACAAAATTAGGCAATAAAGATGCCAAACTTTGTTTGTTATCTAACACCGTGCATTAATTTCTTAATAATTGGTGTCATTAATATTGAGAACGCAGCCATTACAAGAGAAATAATTGTAAGCATCCAAAAGAATGAACTTAACCCTGATTCATTTGCAATTGCATCGATTTTTTCACCAAACATACCTGCTCCTTTCATACCAATTGCAACTGCTAGGTACCAAACACCAAACATAAATGCAATCATACGTGCTGGAACTAATTTACTTACATAAGATAACCCAACTGGAGAAATACATAACTCTCCCATTGTATGGAAAAGATATACTAAAATTAACCAAATCATACTTACAGAAGCCGTTTTTGCACCTGACTCAATACCGGTTGCTCCAATTGCTACACAAGCCATACCTAAAGCTAACAATCCCATTCCAATACCATACTTCATATTTGCAGAAGGATTGTATTTACTTTCCCACCATTTAGAAAACAATGGCGCTAATGAAATAATGAATAATGAATTTAATGTTGAGAACCATGTTGCAGGAACTTCCGTAATAGACTCAGTTACTTTGTCAATCATAAGCATTTCTAATGTTCCGTCAGATAAAGATAAATATCCAGCAGTATAGAAATCTTTCATAAGCATCCAAATTGCAATTGCCCAAATGATTACAAAACTAGTTGCTAGTATCATATTTGCAACAGCATAATCCTTAAACGTTTGTTGAAACAACAAATATAAAACCCAAGTAATAATTGCTAAAGGAACAATTGTAATTAATGAATTCATGATTAAGAAAAATGTACTCCAGTTTCCTTCCAAAACTCTATCTGTATAATCACTTGCAAAAATGGTTAACGAGTTTGGAGATTGTTCAAAAATAGCCCAAAAGAAAATCGTTAAGAAAGCAAAAAATGTTACTGCAATTAATTTCTCTCTTGTAATTTGAGAATATTTCATTAAACGAGTAACTAACAAATAAATAAACAAAAGTAATGCTGTAACTATTGCAATAGTATTTCCGTTTTCACCTAAGAATCCAAAAATATTTACAGCTCCACCTGAAATTTTAGATGCAGGATCATTTATAATCCATAACAATCCTAAAGTTGAACAAACAGCTATAATACCTAATTCTATTTTAGTAAAAGGGTTTCTTGTATCTGTATCTTCCGCTTCTGATTTTGCTTTACTTTCAGCAGTTGGTTTTAAACCAATATCACCAAAAATATTTTGAGATAACCAAAATTGTAACATTCCGAAGAACATAAAAACTCCAGCTAATCCAAATCCGTAACTCCAACCTACTTTTTCACCTAAATATCCACAAAGTAAAATTCCGAAGAACGCTCCAGCATTAACTCCCATGTAGAATAATGTATACGCTCCATCTTTTTTCTCTGGTCTGTCTTTATACATTTCAGAAATGATAGAAGTCATATTAGGTTTGAAGAATCCGTTACCAAAAACCAATAAGATTAGTCCTAAGTAAATTGAAAACTCTGTTTCAACTGCCATAGAAGCGTGACCTAAAGTCATTAAAACAGCTCCAACAACAACAGCCCATCTAAAACCAATGATTTTATCGGCAAAATACCCACCTAACATTGTAGATAAATATACTAAACCAACATAAGAACCAAATAATGCAGATGCATTTTCTCTAGTCCATTCCCAACCACCATCTACAAAAGAAGAAGTTAGAAACAATATTAATAATGAACGCATTCCGTAGAATGAAAAACGCTCCCACATTTCTGTGAAGAATAATACAAATAAACCAGCAGGATGACCTAAAACTGGATTTTTAAAAAATTGATCAGTTGAATTTTGATTCATAAGTTGCTTATTATAGTTTTATATTAGTTTTAATTGTTTAATTCTTTGTCTACTCCGTGCATTAATTTTTTAATGATAGGCGAAAGTACTAAAAGTAGTGCTCCAAAACCAATTCCTGTATAGAATAAATATTCGAATAATTTTAAATAACTCTGTTTTGCAATGTTTAAATCTGGTGCTAATCCATTTGAAGTATCCACAGAAGCAATGTTTGCTAAAACAGAAGCAATAAATTCAGAACTTGCCGTAGCTAAGAACCAAACCCCCATCATAAATCCTACAATTTTAACTGGAGATAATTTTGTAACCGCTGAAAGCCCAACTGGTGACAAACTTAATTCTCCACAAGTATGTAAAAAATAAGCTAATATTAACCATACCGCAGCAACTTTACCAGCTCCAGAAACATTGATTCCCATTACTAAAGCTCCAAAACCTAATCCTACTAAAGCAAGTGCTAATGCAAATTTAACGGCAGTATTTGGATTGTATTTTCCTAATTTTACCCACATCCATGCAAAAACAGGTGCTAATAAAATTATAAACAAAGCATTAAAGCTTAAGAATTGTCCGGCAGATAATTCAATTCCAAAAATATTTCTATCTAAAATTCTATCTGCAAATAAATTCATTGAAGTATAGGCTTGTTCAAATAAAGCCCAGAACACTATAGTAAATACAATAAGTATTGTTAATGCAATTAATTGCTCACGTGCTTTACCATCTAATTGTGTCATTGCATAATAAACAATGTAAATGAATGAAACTGCACCAGCAACTTGTAATGCTAATGAAACTGCATCGTGATTTTGAACCATTTGCCAAAATAATAGTGAAGACAATACACTTCCTGCATAAATTAACCATTCATTCTTAATTCCGAAAGAAGTTTTTTCTAAAAATTCTGGTGCATTAGACTCTCCTTTACCGTTTAATAACTTCTTACCTGAGATAAAAGTTAATAATCCAAAAAACATACCTACTCCAGCTGCACCAAATCCGTAACTCCATCCATAAGTTTCCCCTAGCCAAACACAAATAAGTGTTGCTAAAAATGAACCCAGATTAATTCCCATATAGAATAAGGTAAACCCAGAGTCACGACGCTTATCACCTACTTCATATAACTCTCCTACTAATGAAGAAATGTTTGCTTTAAGAAAACCTACACCAACAATGATTAAAGATAACGAGAAGTAAAACACTTGTAAAGCCATATTGTCTCTAGCAATTTCACCAGTTATGGACTGTGTAGCGGCATTACCTTCATAAGCCATTCCCATATGCCCTAAGACCAACATAATTCCTCCAAAAACAATAGCTTTTCTAAAACCTAAATATTTATCGGCAATAAAACCTCCAATAACAGGAACCGCATAAACTAATGCTGCATAACTACCTATTAATAAGTTTCCAGAATCATCTGAAAACAAATGATATTTTGTAAGGTAAAATATCAATAAGGCTTTCATTCCATAGAATGAAAATCGTTCCCACATTTCTGTAAAGAACAATATAAATAATGCCCTTGGATGTCCGAAAAAAGTTTTTTCTTCTACGCTCATATTATAATTTTTCTAAAATAAAGTTAGTCATTTTTGTATATAATTGAAGGCGTGTTTTTCCGCCATAAATACCGTGATTTTTGTCTGGATAAATAGCCCAATCAAATTGTTTGTTTGCTTGCACTAAAGCTTCTACCATTTTCATAGTGTTTTGTACATGCACATTATCATCTGCAGTTCCATGAATTAAAAGATAATTTCCTTTTAATTTATCTACATGGTTAATTGGTGAATTCTCATCATAGCCACTTGCATTTTCTTGTGGCGTACGCATATATCTTTCTGTATAAATACTATCGTAATATCTCCAACTTGTAACTGGAGCTACAGCAATTGCTGTTTTAAACACATCATTTCCTTTTAAAATACAGTTACTAGACATGAAACCTCCGTAAGACCAACCCCAAATACCAATTCTTGAAGCATCAACAAACTCATATTGTGCTATAACTTTAGCTGCATCAATTTGATCTTCAACTTCAAACTTTCCTAATTCTTTGTATGTGCATTTTTTAAAATCGGCACCTTTAAAACCAGTTCCTCTTCCATCAACACAAATTACTATATATCCTTTTTGAGCCAACATATAATACCAATAATCGTTTGCACTATTCCATTGATTTGCTACTGACTGCGAACCTGGACCTGAATATTGATACATTAAAACTGGATATTTTTTCTTAGCATTAAAATCAGTTGGTTTAATGATCCAAGCATTTAATTTATTTCCTTTTTCTGTTATTATAGGATAAAATTCTTTTGGTGTGATGTTATACTCTTTTAATTTGTTTTCTAAACTTTCGTTAGAAACAATTTTTTTAACTTCATTTCCAGATTTAGACTCATTTAATGTATAAACTGGCGCTTTGGTTACGCTTGAAAATGAATTAATGAAGTAATCAAAATTAGGACTAAAAGTAGCTCCATTAGTACCTGTTTCCTTTGTTAATCTCTTTTTATTTTCCCCTTTTAAATCAATAGAATAAACATCTCTGTTTACCGAACCGTTTTCTACTGATTGATAAAACACTTTACTAGATTTTGCATCAAAACCATAATAAGCAGTTACTTCCCAATCTCCTTTTGTAATTTGATTTTTTAATTTTCCATTTTTATCGTAGTGATAAATATGATTGAATCCATCTTTTTCAGATGTCCAAATAAAACTATTATCTGCTAAAAAAGTAAGATTATCTGTTACATCAACATAAGCAGCATCTTGTTCTTTTAAAACAATATTTGAAACACCATTTGTAGCATTTATAAAATGTAAATTCAATAAATTTTGATGTCTGTTAAGAATTTGTGCACTCAAAGTATTACTGTCGTTAGTCCATTTTATTCTTGGAATATAAAAATCTGTATAGTTCCCTAAATTGATATCGTTTTTCTTGTTTGTTTTTAAGTCGTAAATATGCAATGAAACAAGAGCGTTTTTTTCTCCTGCTTTAGGATATTTAAATACTTCTTGCGTTGGATACAAACCTTGGTTATACATATCCATTGAAAACTGAGGCACTTCTTTTTCATCGAAACGAATAAAAGCAATTTTATCTCCAGAAGCATTCCATTCGTAAGCTTTTACAAAAGCAAATTCTTCTTCATAAACCCAGTCTGTAACACCATTGATAATCTCGTTTTTCTTTCCATCTGTTGTAATTTGAATAGAAACATTAGAAATTAAATCTAAAACGTATAAATTATTCTCAAACGCATAAGCTATTTTAGTTCCATCAGCAGAAAAAGAAGGTTCTTGAATTTCTTTATCAGAAACCAAACGAAGTTCTTTATTTGTAATATCATAGATATGATACGTTGCAGTAAAAGAATGTCTGAAAATTGGAGAGGAATTTGAAGCAATTAATAATTTACTTTCTTTTTTATTAAAAGTATAAGAATCTATACTTTTAAGCTCTGGATAATCTTTTGTATCTATTAAAGTTGAAACTTTATTTAAGGTAGCAAAATCATACAAATCAATTTGCATAGACCTTGAAGTTCTATCGAAATTTAAAACAGTATATTGATTTGTGTTTTTCATAGAATGAAGTTCATCCATTCCTTCAGTTCTAAATTTTCCTGTCCAAATATCTTCTAGAGTAATTTTATTCTGCCCAACGACTGACAATGAAGTAAGTAAAAGTAAAAATAATGTTTTAGTAATTTGTCTCATGATATTTTTATGTAAAAACTCCCAATTTTAGTGAAAATTTATCAGATTACCATCTTTTTTTTGTTAAAAGACAAGAAACAGGCTTTTCAATTCTACTATTTTTGGAGTTTGATATAGCTTTTGTATGTCTAAAGATTATTTTTATAAGATTTTTTAGTGAAAATTGAACAACTTTTACTAAATTCAATGTCTGTATTGTTTAACAACAATAATTTATGTATAAGAAATTACTCTTATTAACCTTTTACCTAATAACATCACAATTGGCTTTTTGTCAAGTGTACAACTATGATGTTTTCAATCAAGAAAACGGATTACCTTCATCTACAATAACTTCAATAACCCAAGATAGTAGAGACTTAATTTGGGTAGGAACCGATGGTGCTGGATTTTCAAGTTACGATGGTGAAAATTTTAAAACATATAATAAATTTAATAATTTAGAAGGGTTTGTTGTATCTGATATAATAGAAGATTCAAATAAAAACCTATTAATTGCAACAGCTTATACTAATGTGCTTTTATTTGATGGACACAACTTCATTAAACAAATTACATTTCCTTCTATAATTCAAAAATTTTTACAAACCCCAAATGGTATTTATTGCTTTAGTAAAAAGGAAGTTTTTTTATTAAAAAAAGATTACACTTTTAAACAAATTGCACTATTTAACAATTCCATTTCCAATATAAACTCTTTTTTTTTAACCGAAAACGCTGAGGTTTTTATTGCAACTAATAGCGGTATTTATTTGTTAAAAGAGAGTGTTATTTCTCCTTTTGAACCAAACAGATTAAAAGGATATTTAAACATCTCAAAAACCTCAAAAAATACAGCAATTATAGGAAGCTATAATGGTGAAGTATTTGAATTAACCTCTAATAACAATATTTATTCAGCAACTTTTTTAGAAAAATTAACAACTCAAAACGGCGATCCTTTTGCTATAAGCTGTATGCTAACAGGAAAAAGCAAGTTTATTTGGATGGCTGGAAAAAAAGACCAAGGTCTTATTATGTACTCAAAAGATTATTTCAGCTTTATTACAGAAAAAAATGGATACCTTGGAAAAAGCACTCGCTGTATGTTTCAAGATAAAGCAAATCAACTTTTTTTAGGAACTTATGGAACTGGCTTAATTAAAACCGGCTATCAATCTTTCTATAACTACAATAACATACCAGAATTAAATACTTCACAAATTTTTGCTGTAAATGCTACAGAAAAAGGTGTATATGTTGGTGTTTTTGGGGAATATGTGTATTTTTTAGTTGATGACCTAATTGATGAATACAGAGTTGAAAATAAATTTTTAAAAAACAAAAGGGCATTATGTTTTCAAACTATAAGCCAAAGCAATGTGCTGGTTGGAACAAGCCAAGGGATTTATAAAATTGAAAACAACAAAGAATTTTTTGTGAAAACAAATTCTAGTTTAGATAAATCATGGATAAATACGATTAACAAGCATAATGAAAGATATTTAATTGGAAACGAAAATGGGATTAGTTTTTTAGATAAAAATCTAAATTTAACCCATCAAATTCATCATCCAAATTACGTGCTAAATGTTAATACAATAAACACAATAAACAAACATGAATGGTATATTGGTACAAACGAAGGCCTATTTTTATTAAAAGAAAAAGAATATGGGGTATTTGTTTTTTCAAATAAACTCATTAAAGCTAATATAGATAGTTCTACAAAAGATAGTAATGGAAATTTTTGGTTTGCAGGAAGCAATAATTTATATAGTATAGTTGAAAATACTATAAAAAAATACTCTACAGATGATGGCTTAACATCTGGTCTAATTTTTACCGTTTCATCAGATAAAAAATCTACTATTTATTTAGGAAGTAATTTAGGAATTGACAGATTAGAAGTTTCAAAAGAAGGAGATATTGTTTCCATTCAAAACTATAATTCAAAAAATGGGTTTCGAGGATTAGAAACAAACATTAGAGCTCAGGCTACAGATATTGATGGAACATTACTATTTGGAACAGCTAAAGGATTATATAAATACATGCCTTTTTACAGTATTAAAAAGAACTATTCACCAAATGTATCTATAACAAACGTTGATATTTTAAACCAAAATAAAATATGGAAAAACAACAAATCTAAAAACTGTTTTAATTGCCCGTTAGAAAATCATCTATTTGCGCCAAATGAAAATCAAATTACATTTGAGTTTTCATTAATTAATTCAAGCCCAAAAAATAGTAATTATTATTCATATTGTTTAGAAGGAAATGATGCAAAATGGTCTAAATCGTCATCTCAAAAAAAAGTTATTTATTCAAATCTTAAACCAGGGAAATATACTTTTAAAGTAAAAGAAGTTGACAAATTTGGAAATCAATTAGGTAAATTAACAAAATATGGTTTTGAAATAGATACACCTTTTTATTTTAAATGGTGGTTCATCATTCCATTTTTTATTCTAATAGCATTATTAGTAAAAGTTATAATCAATAAAACTTCTTCTTTTAACAAGGAATTTGTGCAAGATTTTTCAGATTCACAAAATGAAGATGCCGATATACGTATTTATTTCCTATTCTTAGGAATTGTTTTTCCTATTGCAGAGCTTTTATATCAATTTTTTACTATACGAAAACCCATTGACACAATTATACATTTGCTCATAGGATTCTTATGTGTAATTATGTATTTTTCTTCAAAAAAAATAGCTTTTTTTGCAAAAAACGCAAGAAACATTCAATTATACTTTTTTCTGTGTTTTGCAATTTTTGTGTTTTATAAACTAATCGCATTACCTTTTGACATTATCATTTTTGCAGAGGCAACTATGGTTTTATATTATTCTTACATTGCTTTTAAAAAAAATAATCACTACATAACTTTTATTATATTCTGCGAAATAATCTTTATTTATGTTTTACTTACGAAAGATCACTACCAAAAAGAATACATTTCTTTAATTATTGTTTCTTTAGTAATTTTTCTAGTCAATTATGCCAGAAGAATTTCGCATCTTAATGCAAATGAAAAAATAATTTTCTCAAAAAGCATAATAGACAATTCAAACTCTTTAACTATTGCAACAGATAATTTTGGTAATCTTATATTTTGTGGAAATTCAATTGAGAAAATATTAGGTTATAGTCCTGAAGAAGTAACAGGAAACAATTTTTGGGAACTTACAAATGATAAAGACTTTAAAAAAGTAGACTATAACACCATTTTTCAACCTAATAATTTATATACACGTAAATTAAGATGTAAAAGCGGAGAATACAAATACATACAATGGTCCGATTATAAATATTCAAACAACTTGTTCATTGCAAATGGACAAGATATAACCCATAAAATCAAACTCGAAGAACAATACACTAATTTAATTCAATCTGCACGCGATATAATTTATGAAACAGATAGTGAGGGTAAAATTCTATATATAAATCAGTTTACTTTAGACAATTTAGGCTACACAAAAGAAGAAGTATTAAACTCACACTTCACTAGTTTTATACGTGACGATTTTAAAGAAATGGTTACCGCTTTTTATAAAAACCCAAGTTATAAAACCGATGATTTTGATATTTTAGAATTTCCTGTATTAAACAAAAAAGGAGAAGAAATATGGGTTTCACAAAAAGTATCTATTAAAAGAGAGGTTAATGGAAAAATAATAGGCTTTAATGCCATTACAAGAGATATAACAACAAATAAACAAATAGAAATAGAAGAACATAAAAAAATAAAAAGAAACACTTATTTAAACTCCATTTCTAATCGATTATCAACACTTAATTTTCTTACTTTTGAAAATTTAGAATCTCTTATTCAACACATTTCAAAAGAGGCTGCCATTGGATTAAATGCAGATAGAGTTAGCTTTTGGGAAAACAAAAAAAATTACCTAGTACTATTTAATGGCTTTGTTTTAAACGAAAATAAAAATTATTCAAATTTAAAACTAAATAAAAAAGACTTTCCACATTATATAGAGGCAATTGAAAAAGAACCAATAATAGTTGCCTCTGATGCGCCAAACAATGAAATGTTTAAAGAATTTAAAGACAACTATTTCAAAAAATATGATATAAAATCTTTAATTGATGTTCCTATTTACAGTTCTGGAAAATTAATAGGTATTTGTTGTTATCAATTAACTGGAACAAAAAAAGAATGGACAAATGAAGATCTTAATTTTACAAAAACAGTAACTGAAATAATTGCTTTAGCAATTGAAACATTAAAAAGAAAAGAAGCTGAAAATCAAATTATTTATAAAAATCAAATATTAACAGCAATTGCTAAAATTACATCAAATTTAATTCGTAAAAAAGATGGAAATCAAATTTTTGATCAATCGCTCCGATTAATTGCAGAAGCTGTAAATGCAAATAGACTTTATTTTTTCGAGAACAACACTATATCAAATTTAATGAATCAAAAATTCGTATGGACTTCAAACCCTAAATTATTTGGCTCAAATAATCCTAAACTTATAGATATTTCTCACGATAGACATCCTGAATTTATGAGTAGATTGTTAAAGAAAAAAGCATATAAAAAAATTGTTAGAAAAATAAAAGAAGAAAGCTTAAAATTAATATTATTAGAGCAAAACATTAAATCAATTTTAATTATCCCTCTTTTTTATCAAAATGTTTTTTTAGGATTTATTGGCTTCGATGATTGCGAAAACGAAAGAATTTGGTCAGATGAAGAAATAAACACTTTAGAAACCTTAGCTAATAATATTTCAACGACAATAATCAGAATTAGAAATGAAAAAGCAATTGAAGAAAGCGAGTCAAAATTTAAACTTTTAGCAAATAATATTCCTGGCGCAGTTTACCTTGTAAAATTTGATGAAGAAAGATCAAAAGTATTTTTAAGTGATGAAATAACAAAATTAACTGGTTATAGTAAAATAGATTTTTTTGAAAATAAAATTAAACTCTATGATTTATACCATCCTGAGGACAGAGAAGCAGCACTTAAACAAATTACTGATGCGGTAAAAAACAAAGAGCCTTTTGTAATTACAGCTAGGCTAATAAGAAAAGACAGATCGTTTGTATGGATAGAAGAACATGGTGAAGCAATTTTAATTGATGGAAATGTAGAATATATTGAAGGTGTACTAATTGATATTACAGAAAGAAAAGAAGCAGAAAAAGTAATATTAGAAAAAGAATTAGCAGAAAATTCTAACAAAGCAAAAACCGAATTTTTAGCCAATATGAGTCACGAAATTAGAACTCCATTAAATGGAATCATTGGTTTTAGTAAATTATTATTAAACACTCCTGTAGACGAAATACAAAAACAATATTTAGATACTGTAAATCAATCTGCGCAAACACTTTTAGGAGTTGTAAATGACATATTAGACATTTCTAAAATAGAGGCTGGAAAACTTATTCTTGAAAACACAAAAACCAACTTAATAAACATTGTCAATGATTCTATTGATATGATGAAATATGCAGCACACCAAAAGAATCTAGAATTAATTGTAAATATTGATAAAAATGTAGATTGTGCTATTTGGACAGATGAAATTAGGTTAAAACAAATACTTCAAAACTTAGTTAGCAACGCTATAAAATTTACTTTAAACGGCGAAATAGAAGTAAAAGTCATAGCTGAAAAAATTACAGAAACAACTTCAAAATATCTATTTAGCGTAAGAGACACCGGAATAGGTATAAAAGAAGAAAACCAAGGTGTAATTTTAGAAGCATTCGCGCAAGAAGACACATCTACAACACGAAATTTTGGAGGTACAGGTCTCGGACTATCAATAACAAACAGTTTGTTAAAAATGATGAATAGTAAGCTTGTTATTGAAAGTAAAATAAATAAAGGTAGTCTATTCAGCTTTGAAATTATATTAAAAAGTGAAGCCTGTCACAAATATTTTGAACTTAAAAACAACAACATAAAAAAAGCATTAATAATTGAACCCAATGAACTTGTTGGAGTAATCATTGCAGATATGCTAAATAGCTTTAATATAGAAGGTACACTTGAATTAGAATTTAAAAAAGATATTTTTAATACAAGGTATGGTTTCGAACTAATATTAATAGATCATGAATTTCTATCAAATGAAGAATTTAACATCATAATAAATCATGCAAAAATAAATAGAGAAACAACCTATTTGATGCTTCAAAATTCAACTTCTGATTTCAAGCATTTAAATACTTCTAAAAATATTTTTTCTATAATAAAACCCGTTAAAGCAATCGTATTACAAAACATTTTAAATAAAATTAACAATCCTAGTTTCAAGTTGGAAAACGAAGCAAATGAACAAAAAAGTTTAAATAAGTCAACCGCAACAATTCTAATAGCAGAAGACAATAAGATAAATATGCTATTAACGAAAACGTTAATATCTAAAAAATTTCCAAACATAACTATTACTGAGGCGGCAAATGGACAAGAAGCTGTTGAAATTGCTAGTAAATTAAACCCTCAAATTATTTTAATGGACATACAAATGCCAATAATGAATGGGTATGAAGCAACTGAAAAAATTAGACAAGAAAACCCTGAAACAATAATAATTGCACTAACTGCAGGAATAATTACTGGAGAAAGAGAAAAATGTATGGATATTGGAATGAATGATTTTATTATAAAACCAATTGATAAAACTCTATTTGAAAACGCTTTATTAAAATGGATAAATACTATTGAGAAATAAACCATTTAGTATATTTGTATAAATTTTTCAAAAATATCATGGCCCAAAACACAAAAGGTTTTTCTAAGCTTTCAAAAGAAGAAAAAATGGAATGGATTTCTAATACTTATTTCAGTAATCCAAACGAAGCAATTAAAACCGTAAAGCAATATTGGAATTCTAATGAAAATTTACAAAAACTTCACGATGAATTCATTGAAAATACGTTAACCAACTTTTATATACCTTATGGAGTTGCTCCAAATTTTGTTATTAATGGAAAAAACTATACCATTCCAATGGCAATCGAAGAAAGCTCTGTAGTTGCAGCAGCTTCAAAAGCAGCTAAGTTTTGGAGCGAAAGAGGCGGTTTTAAAGCAACCGTAATCAATACCGAAAAAATTGGTCAAGTGCACTTTTTATTTAATGGTTCATTTGAAAAACTTCAAAAATTATTCACAGAAATAAAACCAAAACTTTTTACAGATACTGAAAATTTCACTAAAAACATGCAAAAACGTGGCGGTGGAATTTTAGATATAGAATTAAGAGACAAAACATCAGACATAGAAAACTACTTTCAGCTTCACGCTACTTTTAATACAAAAGATAGCATGGGAGCCAACTTCGTTAATACCTGTTTAGAGCAATTTGCAAAGACATTAGAAAATGAAGCAAGAAAATATAACGACTTTAATGAAGATGAAAAAAGCATTCAAGTTGTCATGAGTATTTTGAGTAATTATGTGCCAAATTGTATTGTTAGAGCCGAAGTTTCTTGCCCAGTTAACCAATTAAGTGATGATAGTTCAATCGACTCAAAAGAATTTGCTAAAAAGTTCGTAAACGCTATAAAAATTGCTGAAATTGAACCTTACAGAGCCGTAACACATAACAAAGGAATCATGAACGGAATCGATGCTGTTATTGTTGCAACCGGAAACGATTTTAGAGCAGTTGCCGCTGGAGCTCACGCTTATGCAAGTAGAAACGGACAATATTCAAGCTTATCGCATGCTAAAATAGAAAACGATATTTTTACGTTTTGGATAGAAATTCCTTTAGCAATAGGAACTGTAGGTGGATTAACTAATTTACATCCTTTAGTTAAATTTTCTTTAGAAATGTTAAGCAATCCAAATGCCCAAGAATTGATGCAAATTGTTGCCGTTACAGGTTTAGCACAAAACTTCGCAGCTATTCGATCTTTAACAACCACTGGAATTCAGCAAGGTCATATGAAAATGCACATAATGAATATATTAAACCAACATAGCGCAACCAAAGACGAAAAAAAGATAGTTTTAGACTATTTCAAAGACGCTACAATTTCACATAGTTTAGTGGTAGATTATTTAGAAAGCATTAGAAAGTAAAAAACCCAACAAGATTAACAATACAATAATGGAACAAAACTATTATAGCAACGGAAAACTATTACTCACAGGAGAATATGTAGTTCTTGATGGTGCAAAAGCTTTAGCTGTTCCTACAAAATTTGGACAATTACTTAACATAAAACAAGGAACAAACAAACAATTCAAATGGACTAGTTTAGATTTTGATGCCACAATTTGGTTTGAAGACACTATTACATTTCATGAAGTTGTTTTTAAAATAAAATCAGAAAGTAATTCATCTATAAAAAGTAAGTTAATTGATATTTTGCACCAAGCTTATATTCAAAACCCAAGCTTTATAGATAATTCAGATGGTTATCTAATAGAAACTACTTTAACATTTCCAAGACTTTGGGGACTTGGCACTTCTTCAACTCTAATAAATAATATTGCGCAGTGGTTAAATATTGATGCTTTTGAGTTGCTTAAAGAAAGTTTTGGCGGAAGTGGTTATGACGTTGCTTGTGCACAAACGAACAGTCCAATTATTTATCAATTAGTAGACAGTAAACCTATTTTTGAAATTGTAAACTTCAATCCATCATTTAAAGAAAATATTCATTTTGTTTATTTAAACCAAAAACAAAGCAGTTCTTCTGCAATTGCTAATTATTTTTCTAAAAATCATAATTTAGATAAGAATATTGCTAAAATCACTGCTATAACTAAAGATGCATTATTGTGTACCGAAGGAAGAGAATTTGCACTTTTAATGGAAAAACACCAAGCCATAATGAGTGATATTATAGAAACAGAAACCGTCAAAGAAAAGCTGTTTCGAGATTTTAAAGGAGTCGTTAAAAGTCTTGGCGCTTGGGGCGGCGATTTTGTAATGGTACTTTCCAAAGAAAACCCCAAAGAATATTTTATTTCCAAAGGGTTTGAAACTATATTGACTTATGATGAAATGGTTTTATAATAAAAAAGACGAAGTTAACTTCGTCTTTTTTATTTATTGTTCAGGTGCGATTTCAATTTCCAAACCTTCTAACTCTTCTGATATATGTATTTGGCAACCTAACCTGCTGTTTTCTTTTACATGATACGCTTCCCAAAGCATTGCGTCTTCATCTGGGTTGCGCTCTAGCGAAATAACATCGTTTAAAACATAACATTGGCAAGAAGCACACATTGCCATTCCGCCACAAACTCCAATAGTTCCTTCCTCGGCTAATTCATAAGAACGAATTAACTCCATAACGTTCATGTTCATGTCTGTAGGTGCTAAAACTTCGTGTTTTACTCCGTTTCTATCCGTTATTTTTATGGTAACGTCTGTCATTAATCTATTGCTTTAACTACTGCTTTCTCCGCTTCTTTTCTTGTTCCATCAAAGCCATCTATACCTGAAACGGTAGTGTATTTTAAAACGTAACGCTTTCCTGGATTAAGTCTGTTATAAACACTTTGACACATTAACGTTGCCTCGTGAAAACCACATAAAATTAATTTTAATTTACCAGGATAAATATTTACATCACCAATAGCGTAAATACCTTCAATATTAGTTTGATAATCTAAGGCATTATTTACTTTAATTGCATTTTTTTCAATTTCAAGTCCCCAATTTGCAATTGGACCTAATTTTGGAGTAAGTCCGAAAAGAGGAATGAAGTAATCTGTTTCTACATTCATTCTAGCTCCATTTACTTCAATATCTAAGGATTCTACTCTTTCACTTCCCTTAAAACCAATGACTTCTGCTTCCGTAATTAATTTTATTTTACCTTCGTTTTTTAATTCTTGTACTTTTTCTACAGAATCTAAAGCGCCACGAAATTCGTTTCTTCTGTGTACTAAAGTTACAGAATTAGCAACATTAGACAAGAAAACACTCCAATCTAAAGCAGAATCTCCACCACCTGCAATTACAATATTTTTATCACGGTATTTTTCTGGATCTTTTACAAAATAATCAACACCGCGGTCTTCTTTTTCGTAAAATTCGATGTCTTTTAAAATAGGCTTTCTTGGTTCAAAAGTGCCAAGTCCACCTGCAATAGCAATTGCTTTTGCTATATGTTGTGTTCCCTCTTTAGTAGTAACTAAAAAAGTTCCGTCTTCATTTTTATCAATTGTATTAGCAGTTTCTCCCAATGTAAAACCTGGTTCAAATTGTTTAATTTGTTCCATTAAATTAGTCACCAAATCGCCCGCTAAAACTTCGGGATAACCTGGAATGTCAAATATTGGTTTCTTAGGATATAATTCTGCTAATTGCCCACCTGGTTGAGGCAAAGCATCTATAATGTGGCATTTTAATTTTAATAATCCTGCTTCAAAAACGGTAAAAAGACCCGTAGGCCCAGCTCCTATTATTAATATATCTGTTTCAATCATTTTTTATAAGTTGCAAAGTTTAAAGATGCAAATTTGCAAAGTAATATGCTCTTTTTATATGATTAATATCATACTGTTCAATTAAGCGATATTCTCTACTGTCTCTATTTGAGGCACAAATTTTTTAATTGTTGTTTCTACTCCGGCTTTCATAGTACTCATGCTTAAACTACAGCTTGTACAAGCGCCTTCTAAACGAACTTTAACGTGTTTACCGTCTATTACCTCAACTAATGAAATATCTCCACCGTCTGAGTTTAAAAAAGGACGTATTTCGCTTAAAGCTTTTTCAATGTTTATTATAATTTCTTCTTTGTTCATCTTACTTTCCTTTAACAGCAGAACAACCTGCCATTGTTGTTATTTTTATTGCTTCAGAAGCTGGTAAAGTTTCATTTCTACTTACCGTTTCAGCAACAACGCTTCGAGCTAACTCTTCAAAAGCTGCTTCTATTGGAGAACCTGTTTGCAAAGCTGCTGGACGACCGTAATCTCCTGCTTCACGTATGCTTTGCACTAATGGAATTTCTCCTAAAAATGGCACATTTAAATCTTGTGCTAAATTACGAGCTCCTTCTTTTCCAAAGATGTAATATTTATTATTTGGCAACTCTTCTGGTGTAAAATAAGACATGTTTTCAATAATTCCTAAAACCGGAACATTGATACTTTCGTTAGCAAACATTGCAACACCTTTTTTAGCATCTGCCAAAGCTACAGCTTGAGGCGTACTAACTACAACAGCACCAGTAATTGGCAAAGACTGCATAATTGAAAGGTGAATATCTCCTGTTCCTGGTGGTAAATCAATTAACATGAAATCAATTTCTCCCCAGTTGGCATCAAAAATCATTTGGTTTAATGCTTTTGCAGCCATTGGCCCACGCCAAATAACAGCTTGATCTGGTTTAGTAAAAAACCCAATTGAAAGGATTTCTACACCATAACTTTGAACCGGTTGCATTTTTGATTTTCCGTCAATTTCAACTGAAGTTGGTTTTGATTGTTCCACATCGAACATAATTGGCATGGATGGTCCATAAATATCAGCATCTAAAACACCAACTTTAAAGCCCATTTTAGCTAAAGTAACCGCTAAATTTGCAGTAACTGTAGATTTACCAACTCCACCTTTTCCTGAAGAAACCGCAATAATATTACTAATTCCAGGAATAGCTTTTCCTTTTATTTGGTTTGGATTTTCTGGTTTCTCCGGAGCCTCAACCTTTATGTTTACTTTTATTTTTGCTTTTTCATACACTAACTCGTGTATTACTTTCATGATGTCAACTTCTGCTCTTTTTTTAATATGTAAAGCTGGTGTTGCTAAAGTAAGATCTACTACTACTTCATCTCCAAATGTGATTACGTTTTGAACCGCACCACTTTCTACCATATTTTTACCTTCTCCAGCAACAGAAATTGTTTCTAATGCTTTCAATATTTCTTTTCTATCTAACTTCATATATCTATACTTGAAAGTTGTGTTAACTTTATTTAAACTGATTTAAGATTGCAAAGATAAAGAATATAGTTGTAATGTAATAAAGTTACAAGTTGTAAAGTTTTGTGAAAATTAGAAATTGGTTTTTAATAATGAAAAATCAATCTTTTCTTTAAGTTGAGCTTCATCAATATAATAATCTGATAGTTTCAAATAGTCATTTAAAAAATCAGTTTCAAATTGAGAGCGATTGATATATCCTACAATTTCATTAGAGTAATAATAATATTTACCAAATTTTATTTTAACTCGAAGTTTAGTTTTAAAATCACCATGATATTTAATTATGGATGTTCCTAAATAATTTTTAGGTTTTAACTCATAGAAATTATAATAAATTATTGAATATGGAAAATTAAACATAAACTCAATAGGCTTCCAAACACCATCAATATCTTTAGCTTCTTGAATCATTTGAATTCCATTTGGACTATCGTATATATAAGAATTTTCATTTCCGTTATTATATATTAATATTGGATATGACTTTACATGGTCTTTATTAAAAACATCTACTTTATCATAATGAACTTTATCAACAAGCTCATTAAACTTTGTGTTTTCTAAATTTAGATTTAAAAGACTATCCATGGTTTTTGGCAAGTCTAGCCAAACATATTCAAAATCATTATAATGAAAATTATACGACGTATCAATTATAATTTTTAGATCATATTTTGGTAAAAGAGTGTCTTTTCCTAAATTAACAATTGAATTTTTATAAAGATTATAGTAAGGAACAACAGTAGTGTCTTTAATAAAATTTAAACCTAAAAGTCTAGGTCGACTTTTCAACATGTGCTGAGAATTAACCTCAATTATTTTATTGGTTTTAGGCGCAATTAATCTTGGATATTCGTGTTCATTTTTTGAAGTACAAAAAACAAAAAGCTGAATAATTAGAATTAAAAAAAGTTTTCTCATCATAAAAACATTATTCACTACTAACGCTTGGTTCCCAAAAATATTTTTGAAAATCTACAATTTGGTTGTCAACAACATTTACACCTTCAGATTCTAGTAATTGTTGCATTAAATTTGTCCCTTCAAAATGAAATTTACCCGAAAGCAAACCTAATCGATTTACAACTCTGTGCGCAGGAATATCTTGCCTATTGTGCGACGCATTCATAGCCCAACCAACCATTCGTGCTGAACGAGCCGCGCCTAGTGCTTTTGCAATAGCGCCATAAGAAGTCACTTTTCCGTAAGGAATTTGACGCGCAACTTCATAAACACGTTCAAAGAAATTCTCGTTATTTGGATTTTTGTTTATCAAAAGTTAAGCAATCAACATTTTATAAATAGAAAAAGCAGCTACAATTCCTGTGAAAGCAGCTAAAATGAAATAGATATTGTTAATTAGAACATCGGCTTTATTTTCTATTTTTTTAAAGAAAACAGCATAACTATAAAATATGGTGAATGTCCCTATAACAGCTCCTATTGAAAACAGGATTATGGAAGGTAATGTAAAATCAAAAAGATCTTTTGAAGCCAACGTTAAACTTGAAATTGCAAAAAAAGGAATAGCAAACATATTGAAACTTGCCATAATTAAACCGTAAACATATCGATTGCGTTTTGATTTAATTTCAACTTCTTTTTGCGGTTTTTTAACTTGAAATCCTTTGAATAAAAACGCAATGGTTAGCAATACAAAAATTATAGTCCCAAATTGCTTTAATGTATTACTTACACCTGGATTACTATCTAAAAACTTAGCAAAATAAACTCCAGTAAAAGCCTGCAATAGAACAATAGTTAATGTTCCAAAAATAAATAAAATCGCAGCTCTTTTACTTTCGGTAATACTTATTTTAGCAGCCAAAACATTTAACATTCCTGGAGCTACAAAACCTACAATTGCAACAAAAAATCCAACAAAAAAATCTAAAAGAAAGTTCATTTATTTAATTTTAAATTGAATATAAGTAATTGATTTGTTTATAGCTAAATATTGCTTTTCGTAAAACGTTTGAATACCTGTAACTTCTTTTGGAGAACCTTCGTTTTTATACACATTGTGGTTTGCATAAATAACTTCATGACCAGCACCGTGTAACAACCCTAAAGTATAACCGTGCATGAATTCGCTATCTGTTTTTAAATGCATTAAACCGTTTGGCTTTAGAATTTTTTTGTAATTAATTAAAAATTCCGCATTAGTCATTCTATGCTTTGTACGCTTATATTTAATTTGTGGATCCGGAAAAGTAATCCAAATTTCATCAACCTCATCCTTTGCGAAACTATGCTCTATAAGTTCTATTTGTGTTCTTAAAAAAGCAACATTATTTATATTTTCTTCTACAGCAGTTTTTGCTCCTCTCCAAAAACGAGCTCCTTTTATATCAATACCTATAAAATTTTTATCTGGATACATTTGGGCTAAACCAACTGAATATTCTCCTTTTCCACATCCTAACTCTAAAACAATAGGATTGTTGTTTTTGAAAAAGTTTTTATTCCAATTCCCTTTTAAAGAAAGACTATCAGCAATCATTTCTTCTCTAGTTGGCTGAAATACGTTTGCAAACGTTTCGTTTTCGTTAAATCGTTTTAATTTATTCTTACTTCCCACAACAAAAATTTAAATTTTGGTAAAATTAAGTAATTAAAAAATAACATATCTAATTTGAATTGTTATTTCTAAATGGATTATTCTATTTTTTAAAAGTTTAAATTTGTACTAAATAATTGTTTTTTGCATTTAAAAAAAAAGAAAATACTTGTAGCTCCATTAAACTGGGGATTAGGACATGCAACTAGATGTATTCCGATAATTAAAGCCTTAGAAAAAAATGGCTTTGAACCTGTAATTGCCTCTGACGGAGTTGCATTAGAATTATTAAAAAAAGAGTTTTCTAATCTTACAACATTTGAATTACCTTCTTATAATATACAATATGCTGAAAAAGGAAGGAATTTTAAATGGAAAATGATTACACAAATTCCTAAAATAATTTCGGCTGTTAGAAAAGAACAAAAAGAAATTTCGAAAATCTTAGACACTGATAAATTTGATGGAATAATTTCAGATAACAGACTTGGTGTTTATTCAAAGAAAGCGCCTTCGGTATTTATTACCCATCAATTAAATGTTTTAACAGGAAGCACCTCTTGGCTAACTACTAAATTACATACAAAATACATTCAAAAATTCAATGAATGTTGGGTTCCAGATGTTGAAAAAAGTCCGAATTTATCGGGGAAATTAGGGCATCCTACAGAATTAATTAAAAACGTAAAATACATAGGTCCGCTAAGTAGACTTTGCAAAAAACCTATGCCAATTATTTATGATTTAATGGTTCTACTTTCTGGACCAGAACCTCAACGAACTATTTTAGAAGAAAAAATAATTTTGGAACTTAAAAATTATCCTGATAAAGTTATTTTTATAAAAGGAGTTGTTGAAAAAGAACAAGTTAAAGAGCAAATTGGCAATGTAACTTATTATAATTTTATGAATAGCCGAGAGCTAGAAGATACTTTTAACGAAAGTAATTTTATTCTTTGTCGTTCTGGTTATACAACAGTTATGGATTTAGCAAAACTAAACAAGAAAGCATTTTTTATTCCAACTCCGGGTCAATACGAACAAGAGTATTTAGCAAATAAATTTAAAAAAGAAGGAATAATACCCAGTTGTAAACAAGAAAAGTTTAAAATTGAAATGTTAAATGATATTGGATCATACTCAGGTTTTTTGAACTTTGATAATAAAATTATTTGGAAAGAGTTATTTAACCTTTTCTAAAGTAAAAGAAAATTCAGAACCTACTCCAAATTCACTTTCTAAGTAAATTTTTTCATTGTGACTTTCAATAATGTGCTTCACAATTGCTAATCCTAATCCTGAACCGCCTTCACTTCTAGCTCCACTTTTATCAACTCTGTAAAAACGTTCAAAAAGTCTTGAAATATGTTTCTTTTCAATTCCTTCTCCATTATCAGTTATTCTTACAATAACTTTATTGTTTACTAAATTTTCTATCCCTACTTCTGTAGTGCCTCTTTTTTTTCCATATTTAATAGAATTCACTATTAAATTAGTTACAACTTGTTGTATTTTTTCTTGATCGGCAAAAACCATTATTGGTTCTGAATATTTTCTGTCAAAAATTAAAGAAATATCTTTCTTAGCAGCTTTCATTTCTAACAACTCAAATACATTTTGAATTAGAGTTACAATATTGAACTCGGTTTCTTCAAGATTAATTTCACCCACTTCAAGCTTAGTAATCATGTCCAAGTCTTTTACGATGTATATTAATCTTTCAACACCTTTTTCAGCTCTTTGTAAATATTTTTCTCGAATTACTTCATCATTCATAGCTCCATCCAAAAGAGTTGACAGATAACCTTGAACTGTAAATAATGGCGTTTTCAATTCATGTGAAACATTACCTAAAAATTCTCTTCTATATTCTTCTCTAATTTTTAAAGTTTCAATTTCAATTTTTTTGTCTCTGGCAAATTTTTGAACCTCTTCAGTTAAAGTTTTAAAATCGGTAGTAATTGGTTCATTTTTAAAAGAACTACTTTCAAGCAAAGAAACGTCATCATAAATCTTTTTAACCCTTCTATAAATGAATTTTTCTACTCTAAATTGTAATACTAAAAAAGAAAACAATAGTACTAAAAAAGAGATTATACTTAAGTATAAATAATTAGTATGAATTAAAAAAAAATTAAAAAAACAAAGCAGAACCCCAACAAAGAGGGTGATGTAAATAGATGATTTTACAGCAAATTTATATGATTTCTTAAGATTAACCTTCACTAAATTCTACTTTATATCCAACCCCTTTAATTGTTTTAAAGAAATCGTCACCAATTTTTTCTCTTAATTTTCTAATATGAACATCTATTGTTCTTCCTCCTACAACAACTTCATTACCCCAAACTTTATCTAGAATTTCTTCTCTTGTAAAAACTTTCCCTGGCTTAGATGCTAATAAATAAAACAATTCAAATTCCTTTCTAGGCAATATAATTTCATTGCCATCTTTAACGATTTTATACTCTTCTCTATTTATTTCTATACCACCAACTTTTAAAACATCTAGAACTTCAACATTCTCTTTTATTCTCCTTAACAGAGCCTTAACCTTACTTACTAGAATTCTTGGTTTTATCGGTTTTGAAATATAATCATCCGCACCGGCATCAAAACCAGCCATTTGTGAATAATCTTCTGAGCGTGCTGTTAAAAATGTAATAATTGTATTTTGCAAATCAGGAAATTGTCTGATTTTCTCACAAGCTTCAATACCATCCATTTCAGGCATCATTACATCCATAATTATTAAATGTGGAATCTCTTTTTTCGCCATCAAAACAGCCTCTTTACCGTTTGAAGCCTTAATTACCCTATAACCTTCTTGAGACAAGTTATAGCCTACAATTTCCAAAATATCTGGCTCATCATCTACTAACAAGATAGTAATTTCCTGATTATTCATTTCTTTTAAATAATTTAATATTTTATTTAGTAAAGATAAAACAAAATATAAGTAAACAATTCACTTAACAATTATTTAATTTCTTAACCATATAATAACAAATCAAACATATAATCATAACACTGTGTTAACGATGTGTTAATCTAACTGAAGTTTCTTTGCACCAAAATTAGAACAACACAATATGAGACTTAATTCGTTACTATTATTTTTATTATTTAGCCTTCTAGGATTTTCACAAAACGGGAGAGTTATTGGAACTATTTTAGACAAAGAATACAACAACGAACCTTTACCGTTTGCTAATATTCTTATAAAAGGTACTACAATAGGTACTTCAACTGATGATATAGGAAAATTTTCTTTATCAATAAAACCAGGTAACTATACTTTAGTTGTAAACTATTTAGGATATGAAACTAAAGAATTTTCTTTTACAATTAAACCAAGTCAAACAATCACTATAAACCACACACTTGAAGCAAGCGGCGTTCAACTTAAAGATATTGTAGTAACACACACTATTACTAAAGAAAGTGAACAAGCTTTATTACAAGAACAACAAAAATCCGTTGAAATTAAACAAGCAATTGGTGCTGAAGAAATTTCAAAAAAAGGAATTAGTGATGTAGCGGCGGCAGTTGCAAAAACAACCGGAATTTCAAAGCAAGAAGGCTCTAATAGCATCTATGTAAGAGGGCTTGGAGACAGGTACAATTCTACAACAATGAACGGATTACCTTTACCTTCCAACAATCCTTCTAAGAAAAACATCTCTTTAGATATATTCTCGACTGATATAGTTGAATACATTGGAATTGACAAAACCTATAATTATAAAAATTATGGAGACTTTGCGGGAGCAAATGTAGATATCGTTTCAAAAAATTATAAAGGGAATGGAATGGTTGAATTAGGAATGGGAATGGGAATGAATTCTAATGCAATTGCACAAAATAAATTTTATTTACAAGATGGTCCAAATTTTCATGGATTTAGTAACGAGCCTATACCAAACAATCCTTTAGCTAGTTATAATTTTAATACAAGTTGGGACAAACAAGGAGCTACACCTGTAAACAGTTCATTGTATTTAAGAGGTGGTGATTCATTTAATTTTGGAGAAACAAGCAAATTAAGCTTCTTTTTAAATGCATCTTTTGATAATGGCTACAACTACAAAGAAGGTGTTAGAAGAGGTGGTGTTGAAGCAAGTCAAGGAATTGCTAAAAAAGATTTATATAGAAAATCTTATGACTACCAAACAAATTCTAATTTAATGGCAAACATTAATTACAAAATTAATAACAATCATAATTTAAGAATTAACTCAATGTTCATTAACTCTTCTTCACAAAAACATGAAGAGTTTACAGGAATTTTAGACATTTTTGACAACGCTACTGAAGGTGGTGGTTTTATTCGTCGTTCAACATTTGACAGAACTGCATTATTAGTAAATCAATTATTAGGAGAACATAAATTTGGGGAAAGAATCAATTTCGACTGGGGTTTATCATATAATACACTTACAAATGTAGTTCCAGATAGAATGCAAAATACTTTTACCCCTAGAGATCAAAGCAATCCACAGTCCCCTTTAGTTTCCTCAGATTTAAATCAATCTGATAACCACAGATTCTTTCAAGAAATGACAGATGATGAAGTTGCTGGAAATTTTACACTTTCATATAAATTTGGGAAAAAAGAAGACGATTCATACAAAGGAAAATTTATCGCTGGGTATAGCGGAAGATATAAACAAATAAACTTTGACGCAACACAAATAAACTTTGGAATCAACAGAACAATATCGCAACCAGACATTGATTTAAATAACATTGATGGTTATTTTAACCAAAACAACTTCAATGCAGGGTTGTTTTCAATAAAAACTTTTAGAGGTAGTTTGTCTTCTCCAAATGCTTTGGATCCTCAAAATTTTAACGGCCAACAAATAATATCTGCTGGTTTTGGTGCAATTGAATACCAATTAACATCTAAATTATATATTATTGCTGCAATGAGATCAGAATATATAATTCAAGATATTGAATATGATACATCTTTAAAACAAGGTGAAAACAAATATGACACAATGGAGTATTTACCTTCATTATCTGGAAAATATGAATTGAATGAAAAACAAAACCTAAAATTAGCTGCCAGTAAAACGTATACATTACCACAGTTTAAAGAAAGAGCTCCGTTTTTATACGAAGAAGTAGGTCAATCATATTTTGGTAATCCATATTTATACAATTCAACAGATTACAATTTTGACCTGAAATGGGAATATTTTCCAAAAAATAGCGAAGTAATATCTCTTACAGGTTTTGGAAAATACATATTAAATCCAATTAACGAAGCAACTGTAGCATCTGCAACAAATGATATCTCTTGGGTAAATTCTGGAGAAAAAGCAATTGGATTAGGAGGAGAACTTGAGATAAGAAAAAATTTATTTACAAGAGAGAATACTAGCGAAAATAAAAGCGCAAATCTATCTACAGGATTAAATGTATCTTATTTATTTACCAATCAAGATTTAGATTCTGAAAAAGTTTTAAAAGAAACAAATAACAGTATAAGTGTCTTTTTTACAAATGACGAATCGAGACTAACTGGTGCATCTGATTTATTAATAAATGCAGATATGAGTTTTAACAAGGATTTTTCAAAAGAGCAATCTTTATCTGCCACATTAACTGGTTCTTATTTTTCAGATAGAATTTATGCACTGGGAGCTACCGGAAAAGGAGATTTAGTAGATAGTGATGTAATAACTATAGATTTTATTTTAAAATATAAATTAAGCAAAAATATAGGGTTTAGCTTAAGTGCAAGAAACTTAACTGACCCAACAATACAAAGAAAACAAGATATTCAAAATGTAATTGTTGATTCTTATAAAAAAGGACAAAACTTTAGTTTATCTATGAAATATTCTTTCTAAACGCTTTGTTAACATTATGTAAATATTACGAGTGATTTTATTCTAAATCACTCGTTTTTTTTAATAATCAGATAACATTAACTTAAAATACTTTTTAAAACTCAATACTATATTTGCCTTGTTAAACTAAACAACAGAAAACAATGAAAAAATTATTAATATCCACTTTAGCGATTGCAGCAATAATTTTCACATCTTGTTCAAGAGATGAAGACACTAACACACTTAACCTTCCAATTGGAAGTGGAATTGTAACAATCAATCCATCTGATTTTAAAGGAGAATTATTAGCAGGTCAATCTGCAACTTTAGACGCTACACAAGTATACAACTTAACAGGTTCATTTATTGTCAGAGGTGGAGCTACACTTACAATTCCTGCGGGAACAAGAATTGAGGCTTCTGGAGAAACCTCTTCTTATATTGCAATTGCACAAGACGGATTATTATATGTGAATGGAACTTCTACAAACCCAGTAGTTATGACAAGTGGAAATGCAGTTCCTGCACCAGGAGACTGGGGTGGTTTAGTAATTTGTGGAAGAGCAAACACAAACAAAGGAGGATCATCTGGGGAGACTGCAACTTCTGAAGTTGGTGATTTAACTTACGGTGGAACTGAAGATAATGATAGTTCAGGTTTTATTCGTTATTTAAGAATTGAGTACACTGGTGCAGCTTTTAACGCTGATAAAGAATTTAATGGCTTATCGTTATTTGGAGTAGGTAGCGGAACTGTTTTACAATATGTACAAGCATACAAAAGTGGTGATGACGGTATTGAGTTTTTTGGAGGAACAGTAAATGCAGAATACTTAATAGCATTACACAGTGAAGATGATGCAATTGATTTTGCGGATGGTTTTTCAGGAAAATTAGAAAATGTATTTATTAAAGATGTAGCAAAAGCTGGAGTAGAAGGTTCTAATAACGGAGACAACGGTGCTGCAACACCTACTACAAATGCAACTTTAAAAAACTTTACAATAATAAAAGGAGCACTAGCTGGTTCTGAGCACGGAATGTACTTAAAAGAAGGTGCTGGAAAATGGAATTGTCAAAATATTTATATTGATGGATTTACAAAAGGTATTAAAATAAAAGACGCATTAACAGACCCAGCAGCAAATACAAATGTAGACAATGGGTATGTAACTTTTAATCCAATATATTTTGGAACTTCAATTACTACACAATCAGAATACGCTGGTACTAACACTACTTATATTACTGCAGGAAGTAATTCAGGTGCTGGAAATAACGGAACTGCTCCTTCATGGACAATAGGTTGGACAGCAGGATTATAAAATATAAATACATTCTTATTCAAAAAAAACCCTCAAAAGAGGGTTTTTTTATTTGGCACTACTTTTGCATTTATATTTTCATTATCTTTACATATAAATTATTAGGCTCATGGCAAAAAAATACTTTTATATTATTTTATTTTTCTTTACTTTATTTTCTTTAGACATACAGTCTCAAGAAGTTAAAGCTACGGAAAGCAATAGAACGCAACAACCTACTATAGAAGGATTAACGATTTATCCTAATCCTGTAAATTCTGGGAAGATTTATATTTCCTCAAAATCTTCATTAGACAAAAAAGTTGAAATTTTTGATGTACTTGGTAAAAAAGTATTGGAAACTATGATTACTACAAAAGAAGTAAATGTTTCAAACTTATCTGCTGGGGTATATATCATTAAAATTAAAGAAGGCGAAAGCTCAGCTACAAGAAAGCTGATTGTTAACTAATTAAAGATACACCCCAAAATCTAAAATTAACCTTTAAACAACAATTTCATTATGTGTGCATAATGAAATATTATTATCTTTGTACAATATTTAAAAAACAGAAAAATGAAAAAACTTTACACTTTATTATTATTAGTAACATCGATTTTAGCCTTTTCTCAAGGTTCGATTAATTTTGACGACCCAACTAAATGGACGCAAGGTACAGCTGCTTTTACAAGTTACTCAGACCACAGCTATACAGATGGTGTTTTTAGTTTAGCTTGTACTGATGTTATTAGAAATGGTCTTACTGTACAAGATGGATTTGTTGGAGGTTTTGGAACATATTCATTAAGACTTCAAAATGATGCAACTACAGACATTTCAATGAAGATATCTTCTGGTGGTGTTGGAAATTTCTCTTTCTCTGTTAGAAGATGGGACGGAACTCCAGCGACAGATTTTACAGTTGAATATTCAACAAACAATGGCTCTACATGGACTGCATCATCAACAATAAACGCATCATTAACAAATGACTCAGACTGGAAAACAGTAAATGGGATTATTAATAGTGCTAATGCAAATATTATAGTTAGAGTTAAATCTAATGGGACTACTGAAAGAATTATGGTAGATGATTTTTCTTGGACGGCTCCAAGTTCAAATCCGTCTTTATTAATTTCTTCTCCTTCAAACGGTGCAGTTTATAGCCCTGTAACAAATTCTGTTAACGTTTCGTTATCAATTTCTAACTTCAATGTTGCTTTACCAGCTGGTGGTGGTGATGGTCATATTCATTATGAAGTAACAAAAGACGCAGTTCAACAGGGAGTAGTAATGAAATATGATACTACACCAATCGCTTTAACAGGATTAACTCCTGGTTCATATTCAGTATTTGTTCAATTAGTAAACAACGCACACAACCCTATAGCTCCTGCGGTTAACGCAACTGTAACTTTTGTTATATCATCATATACTGTAGTCGCTAACTTAGCCACGTTAAGAGCAGATGTAACTACAAATGGTGCAGGTAAATATTACCAATTATCTAGTAATCCAGTTATTACTTATGCAAGAGATGCAAGCAACAGAAATCAAAAGTATATTCAAGATACTAGTGCTGGTATTTTAATTGATGATGTTCCTGGAACAATTTCAACATCAATGGTTATTGGAGATGCTATCTCTGGATTAAGAGGTCAAACTTCATTATTTAGTGGGGTTCTACAATTATTACCTCTAGAAAATGCTACTGTTGCTTCTTCTGGAAATATAATTACACCTCAAGTTGTAACTGCTGCTGCTATTACAGCTAACATTGAAATGTACGAAAGCGAATTAGTTAGAATAAATGCTGCAACTTTTACTACGGCTGACGGAACTACTGTTACATATACTACTAATACAAATTTCAATATGAATGACGGTTCTGACATTGCTTTTAGAACTATGTTTGCAGAAGCAGATTACATTGGACAAATTATTCCAACTGGAGCTGCTAACAGAGTCTTTTTAGTTGCTGAATTTAACGGAACAGCTCAAGTTGTAGCTCGTTCTTTAGCAGATGTAACTTTATCTACTAATTCATTCAATGCAATTGATGGTTTTACAATGTATCCAAACCCATTAACTGGAAATGTATTAAACTTCTCTTCTGCTATTAATGCAGAAATGAATGTGCAAATATTTGATATGTTAGGAAAACAAATTTTAACTTCAAAAGTAAACAACAACACTTTAAATATTCCTAGCTTAAATGCTGGAGTTTATATTGTAAAAATTACTGAAGAAGGAAAAACAGCTACTAGAAAATTAGTTGTTAGATAATTCTTAAAAAAAAATAAACACAAAGAAAGCACCAGCTATACGTTGGTGCTTTTTTATTTTATAGCTTTGTAAAAAAATAATTGATTTCAACAAACGATATATTTACTATTTCAAGTAAGAAAGAATTTGAAAAACTAGCACTTAAGGTTTTTCGATACCAATATGATAATAATATTGTGTATCAAGATTTCTGTATGCATTTAAGAAAGAATAAAACTAACGTAAAATCAATTTTAGAAATACCTTTTCTACCTATACAGTTTTTCAAAAGTCATAAAGTGATAAGTTCAAAAGAGAAAACACAACAAATTTTTACTAGCAGTGGAACAACAGGAACACAAACTAGCAAGCATTTTGTAACTGATACTTTTTTATATGAAGAAAGCTATAGAGATGCGTTTTCTGAATTTTATGGGAATATTGAAGATTATTGTGTTTTAGCTTTGCTTCCATCTTATTTAGAACGCGAAGGTTCTTCGCTTATATACATGGTTGATGATTTAATTAAAAGTAGTAATCATTTAGATAGCGGATTTTATTTGAACAATTATAACGAGCTCATAGAAAAATTAATTGAATTAGATAATTCTGGTCAAAATGTACTTTTAATTGGAGTTACATATGCTTTATTAGATTTGATTGAAAAACAAAATTTTCAATTAAAAAACACCATTATTATGGAAACTGGTGGCATGAAAGGAAAACGAAAGGAAATGATTCGTGAAGAATTACACGAAATTCTTTGCCAAGGTTTTGGCGTTCCTGCAATTCATTCAGAATATGGAATGACGGAATTATTATCTCAAGCGTATTCTTTAGGAAACGGAATTTTTGAATGTCCTAATTGGATGCAAATACTAGTTCGCGATACAGAAGATGCACTTTCTTATGTAGCTGAAGGAAAAACCGGTGGAATCAACGTAATTGACTTAGCCAACATAAATTCTTGTTCCTTTATTGCAACGCAAGATTTAGGTAAAAAAAATCCCAATTACTCTTTCGAAGTGTTGGGACGTTTTGATAATTCGGATATTCGTGGTTGTAATTTAATGGTTTTGTAAACTACTTTACTCTTACCACAAAATAATTTTTCTTCCCTCTTTGTAAAAGAATGAATTCATCGCTTACTAAATCCTTAGTAGAAACAATATATTCTTCAGCTATTTTTTCTTTATTGATTGATATTGAATTTTCTTTTAAAGATCTACGCGCTTCGCCATTTGATGCTAAAATTCCTGTTTTTTCATTCAAGAATGCAATTATATCAACTCCTGCTTCAATATCCGATTTTGAAACTTCAGAAACTGGAATTCCATCAAAAACATCTTCTAACTCTTTTACATTTAATGTTTTTAAGTTAGCCATATCTTTACTAAAAAATGCAGCTGATGAAAAGATAGCTTTATCTAAATCTTCTTGAGAATGAACCAAAATCATTAATTCTTCGGCCAAACGTTTTTGTAAAATTTTTGCACCTCTATCTTCATCATGTTTAGCAATCAATGTATCAATTGTTGCTTTATCTAAAAATGTAAATATTTTAATGTATTTCTCAGCATCAACATCTGTAGTATTTAACCAAAATTGGTAAAATTTATATGGCGACGTTTTATCAGCACTTAGCCAAATATTTCCTCCTTCAGATTTTCCAAACTTAGAACCATCTGCTTTTGTAATTAAAGGGCAAGTCATTGCATATGCTTTTGAACGCTCTTCATTATCCACATTCATTCTTCGAACTAACTCTGTTCCTGTAGTAATATTTCCCCATTGGTCACTTCCACCCATTTGAAGTAAACAATTATATTCTTTATTTAAATGATAAAAATCGTAACCTTGAATTAATTGGTATGTAAATTCGGTAAAACTCATTCCTTCGCCACCTTCTTCGCCACTCAAACGCTTCTTTACAGAATCTTTCGCCATCATATAGTTAACGGTAATTCTTTTACCTACTTCACGAGCAAAATCAATAAATGAAAATTGTTTCATCCAATCATAATTATTCACTAAAACAGGAGCAGTTACATCAGTAGCTTCAAAATCTAAAAATTTAGACAAAACACCTTTAATTCCGTCTACATTATGATTTAAGGTTTCTTCATCTAATAAATTTCTTTCATTAGATTTTCCAGAAGGATCGCCTATCATACCAGTTGCACCACCAACTAGAGCAATTGGTCTGTGTCCATAATTACGAATGTGTTTTAATAATATAATTGGCACTAAACTGCCAATGTGTAATGAGTCTGAAGTTGGATCAAAACCTATATAAACAGCAGTTGGCTCTTTTAATAATTGCTCTTCTGTACCTGGCATAATATCATGCACAAGCCCTCTCCATTGTAATTCTTCAATTAAATTCTTCATTTCTATTATTAAATTTTGACAAAGATAACAAATACAATAGCAATGACAATAAGCAAATTCAATGTCAATTTTAAAAATTAATTAAAAATCTATTTATCTTTACGAAATGATATTAGTTACAGGAGCAACAGGATTAGTAGGTTCGCATTTACTTGTAAAATTACTTCAAGAAGAAAAGGAAGTAAAAGCACTATTTAGAACCGAAAAAAAAATTGAAGCAGTAAAAAATGTATTCCAACACAAAAAAAGTATTCATTTATTTGAAAAAATAAATTGGATAAAAGGAGACATTACTGATGTCCCTACATTAAATATTGCTTTTGAAAACATCACACACGTTTATCATTGTGCTGCCTTAATTTCATTTGACCCAAATGATGAAGAAGTTTTAAGAAAAGTAAATATTGAAGGAACTGCCAATGTCGTTAACTGTTGTATTGATTTTGGTATTAAAAAACTATGTCACGTGAGTTCAATTGCAGCTCTAGGAGACACCAGAGAATATGAATATTCAATAACAGAAGAAACAGAATGGAATCCTGAAAAATTACATGGCGACTATGCTATTTCAAAATATGGTTCGGAAACAGAAGTCTGGAGAGCACAACAAGAAGGCGTTGATGTTGTTATTGTAAACCCTGGAGTTATATTTGGCTATGGCTTCCCAACTCAAGGAAGCGGCATAATCATAAATAAAGTAAAAAATGGATTATTGTTTTACACTAAAGGAAAAACTGGGATAATTGCCGTTGAAGATGTTGTAAATTGCATGACTGAATTAATGAACAGCACTATTACCGGAAAGCAATTTTGTTTGGTTTCAGAAAACAAGTCATTAGAACAAATATTAATTACAATAGCTACAGGATTAAATGTAAAAAAACCATCTTTATATGCTTCTAAACTACTTACCAGCATAGCTTGGCGTTTAGATTGGTTTATTTCTTTAATTACATTTAGAAAACGAAAATTTACAAGAGCTACAGCAAAATCATCTCATAGTTTAGATATATATGAAAACAGCCTTGTAAAAAAAGAGCTTAATTATACTTTTTTAGAAATGGAACCCTATCTAATTAATCTATCAAAGGAATTTCTTTAAGTATTTTTCCTTTATTTTTTTGCTGAATCAAGGTGTCAACTTCTATTTTAGCTGCTTCTATCTTAGTCAAAACCTCTTTATACATATTTTTATACACACGTAAATCTGATGCATAATATTTATGGTTTTGATAGTAGATGACACTATCAATATTGTATTTTTTATAAATATAATCTGCAATAACTAAATTATTTTGAGCCAGTTTATAAGCATCGATTCCATCTGTTGCCTGAAGGACTGCAGTGTCGTATATAATATTTACCATTACATCTTTATCAATTAAATTGTCTGGCTTTGGCACAGATTTTTTTGAACAAGAAAACAGCAATATGCTAAGCGTGATTACAAATATTTTTTTCATATCTAATTTCTTTCAAATAATAATCTTTGACCTACTTTTTGCTGCTTTACTTTTCCATTTGTATAGATTAACTTTCCGTTTACAAAAGTATGCATAACTCTAGACTTAAAATTTGTTCCTTCAAATGGCGACCAACCACATTGGTATAAAATATTGTCTTTATTAACAGTCCAAGGCTGATGTGTATTTACAATTGCAATATCTGCAAAATAACCTACTTTTAAAAATCCTCTTTTTTCTATTTTAAATATTTTAGCAGGATTATGACACATCTTCTCTACTATTTTTTCTACAGAAATCATGCCTTTTAAATGTGCTTCAAACATTGCCACCAAAGCATGCTGAACAAGCGGACCGCCTGATGGGCTGTTTTTGTATTTATTTTGTTTTTCTTCTAAAGTATGTGGAGCATGATCAGTTGCAATTACATCAATTCTATCATCTAATAAAGCCTGCCAAAGTGCGTTTTTATCTTTTTCTGTTTTTACCGCTGGGTTCCACTTTATAAAAGCTCCTTTTGTTTCGTAATCTGCATTTGTAAACCAAAGATGGTGTACACAAACTTCAGCTGTAATCTGCTTATCTTCCAACGGAATTTTATTGGTAAACAAATCTAATTCTTTTGCCGTTGATAAATGAAAAACATGTAATCTTGCGCCTGTTTTTTTAGCTAACTCTATAGCTTTTGATGAAGATATATAACAAGCCTCTTCACTACGAATTAAATGATGATATTTAACAGGTATATCTTCTCCATACTCTTCTGTATATTTCTCTAAATTAGCTTTTATGGTAGCTTCATCTTCACAATGAACAGCAATTAACATCTTTGTAGAAGAAAATATTTTTTCTAAAACCTCTTGATTATCCACTAACATATTACCAGTAGATGAACCTAGAAATAATTTTATACCCGCAACGTTTCGCGGATTAGTTTTTAAAATTTCTTCTAAATTGTCATTAGTTCCTCCCATCATAAAAGAATAATTCGCATATGATGTTTCACTTGCTATTTTATATTTATCAGCCAATAGCTCTTGTGTAACAGCATTTGGAACCGTATTAGGCTGTTCAATAAAAGAAGTGATTCCTCCAGCTACTGCAGCTCTACTTTCCGACTCTATAGTGCCTTTATGCGTTAATCCAGGTTCTCTAAAATGAACTTGGTCGTCAATTACTCCAGGTATTAAAAAATTACCTTCTGCATCTACAATTGTATAGTCTGAAGATTTTAAACTAATAGATTCAGCAATTTCTTTAATGAATTCGTCTTCAATTAGAACATCGCCTTCAAAAATCACCCCTTCATTTACAATCTTTGCATTTTTTATTAAAAACTTACTCATTATAATGTGTTAAATATTTTTTTTATTCTTAAAAGTACAACTCCAAAAACAGCTTCTTTAATTATAGAACCGCTCATTTTAGACTGTCCTTTTGTTCGATCGGTAAATATAATTGGAACCTCAACTATTTTAAAATTTCTGACAAATGCTCTATATTTCATTTCAATTTGAAATGCATATCCAATAAATTTTATCTTATCTAACTTTATAGTTTCTAAAACTTCCCGCTTATAACATATAAATCCTGCTGTTGCATCATGAATTTTCATCCCAGTAATTAATCTTACATAAACAGAAGCAAAATAAGACAAAAGCACTCTACTTAAAGGCCAATTAACTACATTAACACCTGTTGAATATCGAGAACCTATAGAAACATCTGCTCCGTTTTTACAAGCATTGTATAATTTTACAAGATCTTTAGGGTTGTGAGAAAAATCTGCATCCATTTCAAATATAAAATCGTAATCTCTTTCTAAAGCCCATTTAAAACCATGTACGTAGGCTGTTCCTAATCCCGCTTTTTTGAGTCTTATTTCAACAAATAAATTATCTTTAAATTTATTCTGCAATTCTACAACTTTTGTAGCTGTTCCATCTGGCGAATTATCATCCACAACTAAAATATGAAAAGCAGTTTTTAATGAAAAAACCTTTTCGATAATACTTTCTATATTTTCAATTTCGTTATATGTTGGAATTACTATTAACCCTTTTGACATACTAAATACCATTTAAGCTTACAAAAATAAACTATTTATCAAGTTTATGTCTTAATAAAATTATAATAATATAAATGCAGGTATTTTTTGTATTTTTGCTGAAATTATGATAAACCTAGAATATCACGATAGAGCATTCACTTTCACAGATTGGGCAACATTTTTGTTCGTAATCTGTTTCTTTATTATTGCAGTAAACAAGAATATTTTTGAAGCAAGATTCTCTGAGTTTATGAGACTAGCCGTTTCTGACAAATACACTAAAATATACAAAGACAGTAGTAATATGAAAAGTAGTTTTACAATTACTCTGTTTATTGTTCAATTACTATCATTTTCCTTTTTTATTTTACTATTATTAAATCACTATAATTATTCTGTAAAAACTGACTTTATCTTATTTATTCAAATCACTACTTTTTTAGGTGTTTTTATTTTATCTAAATATTTGATTGAAAAAATTATTGCAGCAACTTTCCAAATTGAGGAGTTTATAGACCAGTTTAATTTATTAAAAGTAAGTTACAGAACTTTCTTTGGAGTGTTATTATTACCTATAAACCTTATTTTGTATTATAATTCTTTTAATAATAATTGGATTTATTTAGGTTTAATGGGGGTTTTAATAGTAATTAATGTAATAACTTATTTAATTACCTTAAAAACTTATGAAAAGTTAGTTCGAAGCAAAATATTTTATTTTATTTTATATCTTTGCACTTTGGAAATAGCCCCGTACTATTTCCTGTATAAATGGATTACAAAAAATTAGAGGAAGAATATGTCAAATTTGAAAGTGAAAACCATTTTAGTTTCACAACCAGAACCTAAAGTAGAAAATTCTCCTTATTTTGAGCTTCAAAATAAATTAAAAGTTAAAGTAGACTTTAGAACTTTTATACATGTAGAAGGAATTCCTGCAAAGGAATTAAGAGCTCAAAAAATTGACTTGGGTAAATTTTCAGCGATTATATTAACGAGTAGAAATTCTGTAGATCACTTTTTTAGAGTAGCTGAAGAAATGCGTTATAAAATACCTGAAGATTTAAAATACTTTTGTCAATCAGAAGCTGTTGCATTTTATTTACAACGTTATGTTGTTTACAGAAAAAGAAAAATATATGTTGGTCAAAAAGATTTCATTGACTTAACACCACTTATTAAAAAATACAAAGACGAAACGTTTTTATTAGTTGCCTCAGATCAATTAAATTCAGATGTTCCACATACTTTAAACGAACTGAAAATCAATTGGACAGAAGGTGTTTTTTACAAAACAGTTGTTAGTGATTTATCTGACTTAAAAGATGTCTATTATGATATTTTAGCCTTTTTTAGCCCATCTGGAATCAAGTCGTTACTAAAAAACTTTCCAAACTTTGAACAAAATAATACTCGCATTGCAGTATTTGGTTCAACAACTCAAAAAGAAGCTTTGGATAGCGGATTACGAGTAGATATAATGGCTCCATCTCCTGGAACTCCTTCAATGACTGGAGCTTTAGAAAAATACATTGCAGAAGCAAATAAAGGAAAGTAATTTCTTATTTATATATAAAAAGAAAGGCTCTACAATTGTAGAGCCTTTCTTTTTATATATAATACTTAATTAAGAATTAGGACCTGCTTTTACAAGATTTTTCCCTTCTTCATTATCTGTATATTGTACAAAATTAGCAACGAAAAGATTGGCTAAATTTTTTGCTTTAACTTCCCATTCATTTGCATCTGCATAAGTATCTCTTGGATCTAAAATAGAAGAATCAACATTGTGTAAAGTTGTAGGAACTTCAAAATTAAATGTTGGAATCATTTTAGTATCTGTATTTTCAATCGAACCATCTAAAATTGCATCAATGATTGCTCTTGTATCTTTAATTGAAATACGTTTTCCTGTTCCATTCCAACCTGTATTTACCATATAAGCTGTAGCTTTGTTTTGCTCCATTTTCTTTACCAATTCTTCCCCATATTTAGTTGGGTGAAGAGATAAAAATGCTTTTCCAAAACAAGCTGAAAAAGTTGGCTGTGGTTCAGTTACTCCTCTTTCTGTACCCGCCAATTTAGCTGTAAATCCAGATAAAAAGTAGTATTTAGTTTGCTCAGGGGTTAACTTAGATACAGGGGGCATTACACCAAATGCATCAGCAGTTAAGAATATTACTTTTGTTGCATGACCTGCTTTAGAAACTGGTCTTACAATATTTTCAATGTGATTGATTGGATAAGAAACTCTTGTATTTTGAGTTGCAGAACCATCTGAGAAATCAATTTTACCATTTGCATCAACTGATACATTTTCTAATAAAGCATCTTTTTTGATAGCTCCGTAGATGTCTGGTTCATTTTCTTTACTTAAATCAATAGTTTTTGCATAACAACCACCTTCAAAATTAAAGACACCATCATTATCCCAACCGTGCTCATCATCTCCAATTAATTCACGTTTTGGATCTGTAGACAATGTAGTTTTTCCTGTTCCAGATAAACCAAAGAAAACTGCAACATCACCATCTTTACCTTTATTTGCTGAACAATGCATAGAAGCTATTCCTTGTAATGGCAAATAATAATTCATCATTGAGAACAAACCTTTTTTCATTTCACCACCATACCAAGTTCCACCAATTAGTTGAACTTTTTCAGTTAGGTTAAACGCAACATAAACTTCAGAATTTAAATTATGTTTTTCAAAATCCTTAAAAGAAGTTTTTGAACCATTCATAACTACGAAATCTGGTTCTCCAAAATTTTCTAATTCAGAATCCGTTGGTTGAATAAACATGTTTTTTACAAAATGTGCTTGCCAAGCAACTTCCATAATAAAACGAACTTTTAGTCTCGTATTCTCATTAGCTCCACAAAATGCATCTACAACAAATAATTTTTTGCCTGACAATTGAGAAACTGTCGTTTCTTTTAATGCATTCCAAGTATCTGTTGAAATTGGCTTGTTATCATTAACTGCTTTATCAGAAGTCCACCAAATTGTATCTTTAGTAACCGCATCTTCAACAATATATTTATCTTTTGGAGAACGACCAGTATATATTCCAGTCAAAACATTAACAGCACCTAGCTCTGTTAACTGACCTCTTTCAAATCCATTTAATTCAGAACTCAATTCTTCATTATAAAGAAAGTCATATGAAGGATTATAAATAACCTCAGTAACATCTTTAATACCATATTTCTCTAACGAAATTGTGTTCGTTTTTTGAGTGTAATTATTCATACTATTTTAGTTATGTTGTTTGTATATAATATCTGCAAAATTATAAATTAAATTTTAGATAACATTGTTAATTAGTATTTTTTACTGCAACACAGTAAAATAAATATATCCATGAAGCAATAAGAAACAAGCCTCCTATTGGTGTTAATGGCCCTATGAAACTAGTTTTTAATTTAGTAATTGTACTCGTTGCTAGCAAAAAAATTGAGCCCGAAAAAAGTAGAACCCCTATTATTACTAAATACATAATAACAACTTTTTCTTTTCCAGTTAAAAAAGTAAAGTTTGCAATTAATAAAAGAAATAGAGCATGATACATTTGATATCGAACACCTACTTCAAAAGAATTTAATTGCGCTTCAGACAATACTTTTTTTAAAGCATGTGCCCCAAAAGCACCTAAAACAATTGCCATAATGCCAAAAAAAGCAGCTGTTAATATGATTTTTTTATCCATAATGATTTTATAAAACCCAAAAATAAGGTTATTATTGAATGTATATTCTATTTTGATAATCTTTTCTCTTATTTTTGTAAAAAAAATTTAAGATGAAAAAATATGTTTTTTTAGTTTTCTTATTTATTCCATTATTTTCTTTTATTAAGAGTGAGGAGAACAACCATAAATCAGGAGAAAAATTAATTTACTCCGGCTCATACAACATGAGCGGATTAATGACTCCTTTAGCGCAAGTTATAATGTCAACTAAAACCATTTCAACAAGTAAGAATAGTTATTTACATTTAAATTGTGAGCTAGCAACTTATAGTAAATGGGATTCGTTTTTTAAAATTAGAGACATTTATGAAGCATATGTAAACCCATCTACACTAAAGCCTAGTTTATACAAACGAAATATTAATGAAGGTGGATATACAAAGAGCGAGAAATACGTTTTTAAAAACAATAACGTAACCAGTACTGTACAAAAAAGAAATCGCCCTGAAGTTGTTAAAAATTTTCAAATTGGAAACTCAACACAAGATGTCATTTCTTTATTCTATAAAATCAGAACACTAGATTTCAGTGGGATGAAAGTTGGTCAATCAAAATCTTTTGTAATTGTATTCGATGAAAAAGAAATCCCTGTTACTTTAAAATATCTAGGAAATGAAACGGTATCGGCTGCAAATCTTGGAAAAAAAGTTTGTCACAAACTTTCAATTGGAGCAAAAACAAATGCACTTAAAGGAAAAGACCAAAATTTGATTTGGTTAACTGCAGACTCACAGAAAGTTCCTGTTTTACTTAAATTCAATATTCCTGTTGGGAATGGTCAATTAGTTTTAACGTCTGCAACTGGCATTTAAATTTAAATAATTATGAAAAAAACAGCATTAGTATTGAGTATTTTATTTTGTTTACTAGCAATTACTACTTCTATACTTCCATTTGGAACAATCGCATTAATACCAATAATTTTAAGTTTTGTTACTGGATTAATTTATCTAAAAACTGCAGATAATACTTCTAACAAATTTGCAAAAGCAATTTTATTAATTACATCTATATGCTTACTATATGTAGGATATAAAACGTATTTCGTTAAAAATATCGTTACAAAAGATGATAAATTTGAAGCTGTAAAAACAATTAACCAAAACGAATCTAAAAAAGAACTTGAAGAACTTGAAGAATTGAATGAGTTAGAATAAAGACTTAAATATTTTTTATAAATATAACAATTCATTACCTTCGTGTGATATTTACACCCCCATAAAATGAGAAACATATTAGTAATTGGAGCTGGAAGATCTGCTTCATCTTTAATAAAATACTTACTTGATAAATCTACAGAAGAAAACTTACATATCACTATAGCGGATTTATCTGTAGAGTTAGCCAAAAAGAAAATAAACAATCATAAAAATGCTACTGCTATTGCGTTTGATATTTTTAATGCAGAACAACGTAAAGAACAAATTCAAAAAGCAGACATTGTAGTTTCAATGTTGCCTGCACATTTACATATAGAAGTTGCAAAAGATTGTGTTATTTACAAAAAACACATGGTAACTGCATCTTACATAAGCGCAGCAATGCAAGAACTTGACGAAGCTGCAAAAGAAAATGGAGTAATCTTCATGAACGAAATTGGTCTTGACCCTGGAATCGACCACATGAGTGCTATGAAAGTGATTGATGAAATTCGTGAAAAAGGAGGAGAAATGATTTTGTTTGAATCTTTTTGTGGCGGATTAGTTGCTCCTGAAAGCGACACAAATCTTTGGAATTATAAGTTTACTTGGAATCCTAGAAATGTAGTTTTAGCTGGTCAAGGTGGAGCTGCAAAATTCATTCAAGAAGGAACTTACAAATACATCCCTTATAATAAACTATTTAGACGTACTGAATTTTTAGACGTAGAAGGTTACGGAAGATTTGAAGCTTATGCTAATAGAGATTCTTTAAAATACAGAAGCGTTTATGGATTAGACAATGCACTTACTGTTTATAGAGGAACTATTAGAAAAGTTGGTTTTTCTAGAGCTTGGGATATTTTAGTACAATTAGGAATGACAGATGATTCATACACCATAGATAATTCTGAAGAAATGTCTTATCGTGATTTCACAAACTCCTTTTTACCTTATCACCCAACCGATATTGTAGAGATTAAGTTACGTCATGCTCAAAAAATTGATCAAGATGATGTTATTTGGGACAAATTGGTAGAATTAGATTTATTTAACCCAAACAAAAAAGTAGAGCTTAAAAAAGCTACTCCTGCTCAAATTTTAGAAAAAATATTAGCAGAAAAATGGTTTCTAAAAGAAGATGACAAAGATATGATTGTAATGTATCATAAATTTGGCTACACTTTAAATGGTGAAAACAAACAAATTGATGCTACAATGGTTTGCAAAGGAGACGACCAAACGTATACTTCAATGGCAAAAACAGTTGGTTTACCTGTTGCAATTGCGACTTTAAAAATATTAAACGGAGAAATTAAAACTCCTGGTGTTCAAATTCCTATTACTAAAGAAGTTTACAGTCCTATTTTAAAAGAATTAGAAGACTACGGTGTAGTTTTTAACGAATACGAAACACCTTATTTAGGCTACAACCCAGACAACATAGGAGGTTAAAAAAAATACTTAAAACAAAAAGCCCAATTTCATTAATGAAATTGGGCTTTTTTTTTAATATAAAATATTATCTTCTATTCATGTAAATCATTACATAATACAACAATGTTCCTATTGAACCAATAGCAGCAACTACATAAGTTCTTGCAGCCCATTTTAGAGCATCTTTTGCACCATCATGTTCTTGTTGGGTTAACATTCTTTTATTTTCTAACCAAGCTAAAGCTCTATTACTTGCATCATATTCTACAGGTAAAGTAATTATAGAAAAAAGCGTTGTTGCAGCAAAAACTACAATTCCTACTAATAATAATTGCGGAAAAACATTTATCAATAAGATACCTCCTAATAAGATCCATTGCACTAAACCAGAAGCTACTTGAACAACAGGCACAAGTTTTGAACGCATTGTTAACCAACTATACGCTTGCGCGTGTTGTACAGCATGTCCAACTTCGTGAGCCGCAACTGCAGCCGCAGCTGCATTTCTTTGATTATAAACTGCTTCACTTAAGTTTACTGTTTTATCAGCAGGATTATAATGATCTGTTAAACGTCCGGGTGTAGAAATTACACGAACATCTCTAATACCATTATCAGCTAACATTTTTTCAGCAATTTCAGCACCACTCATTCCGTTTTGCAGTTGCAATTTTGAATAAAATTCGAACTTACTTTTTAGTCTATTGCTTACTAACCAACTGGCTAACATTATTGCACCAGCTAAAATCATATAACTCATTCCCATGTTTTCTAATTTTTGAATTTTAAAGTTACTAAATAAACAGCAAATTATGTTCCACTTTTTTCAAATGCCAATTTGACGTTTTTTTTATTTACTTAATGTAATAAAAGCTATTAACTCTGCAGATTGAAAATAGGTAAATGAAACATTTGTAACTTCATAGCCTTCATTTACTTTTCTGTTTAAAAATTGCTCTACTTCTTTAGAAAGTTCTTCTTTTTTACTTTTAAAACTCGCTTTTGAAGACAATGTATGTACTTCGTATTTTTTCATAATTTGCTTTTATTATTATACGCAAAATTTGAAAAAAGTTACAAAAAAAGTCTAAATTCTATTTTAAAATAAAATTTAGACTTTAATATATAAAATATCAGCTCTTTTTATGAGATTTCTCCTTACGTCGAAATGACAAAAACTACTTAAAGATTTTTACCCTACTAAATTAATAATCTTTCCTGGAACAATAATTACTTTTTTAGGCGTATTCCCTGCTAATTGCGCAATGGTTCTTTCGTCTGCCATTACAATTTCTTGAATTTGAGGAACAGTTAAATCTAAAGACAGCTTAATTGTAAAACGCATTTTTCCGTTGAAAGAAACGGGATATTCTTTTTCAGATTCTACTAAATATTTGGCTTCAAAAATTGGAAAATCTACAGTTGCAATTGAACCTTCATGTCCTAATTGTTTCCATAATTCTTCTGCAATATGTGGCGCATAAGGCGACATTACAATTGCCAATGGTTCTAAAATGGCTCTGTGATGGCATTTTAATTGTTGTAATTCATTAACACAAATCATGAATTGCGAAACCGAAGTGTTGAAAGAGAAATTCTCAATATCTTCTGTTACTTTTTTGATGGTTTTATGTAACGATTTGTACATTTCAGCTGTCGGTTCATCATTGGTTACGATTGAACCATTATCATCAAAATACAAACGCCATAATTTTTTTAAGAAACCAAAAACACCTGTAATCCCAGCTGTGTTCCAAGGTTTTGCTTGTTCTAATGGACCCAAAAACATTTCATACAAACGCAAAGTATCTGCTCCATATTCATTACAAATTTCATCTGGATTGACTACATTGTATTTTGATTTAGACATTTTTTCTACTTCACGACCAACGATGTATTTTCCATCTTCTAAAATGAATTCAGCATCTTTATAATCCACATATAAAGGATGATTTTTGAATTTTTCAATATCTAATTCATTTGTAATATCATTGATTACTTCTAAATCAACGTGAATTGGATTGTAATTTGTTTTTTCAAAATTCCATTCTACAATAAAATCTTGTTTTTTATATTCTTCTAAAACTTCATCAACTATTGATTTTATATTTTCATAATTTCCAGATTGAACTTCAGATAAAACACTCTTAGAAATAAAATAACTTTTAAGTTTAATGTCTTCTATATTACCAAATTCAACCAATTTTTTTATTGTTACAGATGGCATAACTCTATAAACAAAAGCACTCATTCCCAAAATCATTCCTTGGTTGATCAACTTTTTGAAAGGTTCTTCTGTTGGAGCAAAACCTCTATCTTTTAAAAATTTATTCCAAAAACGAGCATATAATAAATGTCCGGTTGCGTGTTCGCTTCCGCCAATGTATAAATCTACATTTTGCCAATAGTCTAAAGCTTCTTTACTTGCGAAATCTTCTTCGTTATGCGCATCCATATAACGCATCCAATACCATGAAGAACCCGCCCAACCAGGCATTGTGTTCAATTCTAATGGGAAAATTGTTTTATTATCTATTAACTGATTACTAACTACTGAACACTGAACACTATCCCAAGCCCAAACATTTGCATTTCCTAAAGGCGGTTGTCCGTCTTCTGTTGGTAAATACTTTTCTACTTCTGGCAACGCAATTGGCAAGTATTTTTTGTCAATCATTTGTGGTAAACCGTTTACATAATAAACCGGAAAAGGTTCTCCCCAATATCTTTGTCTCGAAAAAACAGCATCACGTAAACGATAATTTGTTTTTCCGTTACCTTGTTTTATATTTTCTAAAGCTTCAATTGCTTTTTTTGTTCCTTCTTTATAACCTAATCCGTTTAAGAAATCAGATTCTACTAATTTGAAACCTTCTTTCGCTCCAAATGCTTCTTCCGAAATATCTTGGTCGAAAATGTTTTTGATTTCTGGCATTCCGTTGGTTCCTTTGAAGAAATTCGCGAAAGCATAATCACGTTCGTCCCCACAAGGAACTGCCATAACAGCACCTGTTCCGTAACCTGCTAAAACATAATCTCCAATCCAAACTGGAATTTGTTCTTTCGTAAAAGGATGTTCTGCATAAGCTCCAGTGAAAACACCAGAAATGGTTTTAACATCTGCCATTCTTTCTCTTTCACTACGTTTTGCAGTTGCATGAACATAAGCTTCAATCGCTTCTTTTTGTGCAGAAGTTGTAATTTTAGCTACCAAATCGTGTTCTGGTGCTAAAGTCATGAACGTTACTCCGAAAATGGTATCAGGTCTTGTTGTAAACACATCGATAACCTCATCGTGATTATTCACATTGAAAGAAACCATTGCTCCAACCGATTTTCCAATCCAGTTTCTTTGTGATTCTTTTAAAGATTCTGTCCAATCAATTTCGTTTAAACCTTGTAATAAACGTTCGGCATAAGCTGAAATTCGCATCGACCATTGTGTCATTTTTTTACGAATAACCGAATGTCCACCACGTTCTGAAACACCGTTTACGATTTCATCATTGGCTAAAACTGTTCCTAATCCTGGACACCAGTTTACTTCTGTTTCGGCTAAATAAGTTAATCTATATTGCAATAGAATTTTTTGTTGTTCTTCTGATGAAAAAGCATTCCATTCGCTTGCCGAAAATGATACAATATTATCATCGCAAACTGCATTTACAGTTGTATTTCCTTCTTTTGCGAAAATTTGTATTAACGTACAAATGCTTTCCGCTTTATTAGAATTTTTATTGTACCAAGATTCAAATAATTGGATAAAAATCCATTGTGTATGTTTGTAATAATCGGCGTTTGAAGTACGAACTTCTCTACTCCAATCAAATGAAAATCCAATTTTATCTAATTGTTCTCTATAACGCGTAATATTTTCTTTAGTCGTTTTATCTGGATGTTGTCCTGTTTGAATCGCATATTGCTCTGCAGGCAAACCAAATGAATCGTAACCTTGTGGATGCAATACATTAAATCCTTTATGACGTTTGTAACGCGCCACAATATCGGAAGCAATATAACCTAATGGATGACCAACATGCAAACCTGCACCAGAAGGATAAGGAAACATATCCAATACATAATATTTAGGTTTTTCTGAATTATTTGCAGCAGCAAATGTTTGGTTTTTAGACCAATATTTTTGCCAATTGGCTTCGATTTCGTTTGGAGTGTATTTCATTACTTTGGTTGAAAGTTTAGAGGGTTAAAAAGGTTAAAAGTTGCTTTTCAAACAATTTAATCCTTAAAAATTAGCTGCAAATTTACGTATATTGTACGAAAGTCAAAACTTTAGGCGTTATATTCTATATATACGGAATTTCTTTTTTATTTTTACACCTTAATTTAAACAGTACTATGGCATCATCTTTCGAAAATTACAATAAAAGAAGGTTAATTTCTTCTTATTTTTCTGTAGTTTTAAGTATTTTCTTGGTTTTATTTTTGTTGGGAACTTTAGGATTATTTGTAATTAATTCTAAAAAAATAACGAACGATTTTAAAGAAAATATCCCAATGACCGTTTTCTTTAAAAACGAAGCAAAAGATAGTGCTTTAACTGCTTTTGATACTGAACTAAAAAATTCGCGTTTCATAAAAGAATACAACTTTGTACATAAAGATAGTGCTGCAAAAAAAAATGTAGATATTGTAGGGGAAGATTTTATGGAATTTTTAGGATTTAATCCTTTACAGAATTCTTTTGACATTAATTTAAAAGGAGATTACGTTGTTGCTGACAGTATTAAAAATATTGAAATCGACATCAAAAAAAACGAAATGGTTTCGGAAATTATTTACGACAAGCAATTAGTTGATTTAGTAAATGATAATATTAAAAAAATAAGTTTCTGGATTTTAGTAATCAGCGGATTTTTTGCAATTATAGCAATGCTTTTAATTAATAGTTCGTTGCGTTTATCTATTTACTCACATCGTTTTACAATTAAAACCATGCAAATGGTTGGCGCTACGAAATCATTTATTAGAAAACCATTTATTTGGAGAAGTATAAAACTTGGGCTTTTAGGTTCTGGATTAGCAATTGTTGCCATTTTAGGAGTAGTTTATTATGTAGATGGAATTTTTCCAAACATTGGTATTGCAAAGGATTATATCTCCATTGGGATTGTTGTTGCCGGAGTATTACTTGTAGGAATCTTAATTACTTGGATAAGCACTTTTTTCGCAACACAACGTTTCTTAAATTTAAAAACAGACGACTTATATTAATTAAAATATGTGGTAAGATTACTTACTGCCTCGCAATGACATTATGAAAAACGAAAATAACAAACCTGAATTTTTATTTGAAAAAGCTAATTATACAGTGCTTTTAATTGGACTTGTAGTTATTGCTCTAGGTTTTATTTTAATGAGTGGTGGAAGCACTGACGATCCAAATGTTTTTAGTGAAGATGTTTTTAGTTTTAGAAGAATTCGTTTAGCGCCAACAGTAGTGTTAATTGGTTTCGGAATTACTATTTATTCTATTTTTAAGAAAGAGAAAAAATAATTCATGAACATTTTTCAAGCCATTATTCTTGCCATAATTGAAGGAATTACAGAATTTTTACCTGTTTCTTCAACTGGTCACATGATTATTGCTTCTTCCTTTTTTGGAATTGCAGGTGATGATTTTACAAAACTTTTTACAATTGTAATTCAACTTGGAACCATACTTTCGGTAGTAGTTTTATACCTCAAACGCTTTTTTCAAAGTTTAGATTTTTACTTCAAGTTAATTGTAGCGTTTATTCCTGCAGTGGTTTTTGGTTTACTATTAAACGACTTTATTGATAGCTTATTAGAAAGTCCTATTGTAGTAGCTATTTCACTTATAATTGGTGGAATTCTATTATTAAAAGTAGACGAATGGTTTGGGAATTCCGAAAACACTGAAATATCTTACTTAACCGCTTTAAAAATTGGTTTTTTCCAATGTTTAGCTATGATTCCTGGAGTTTCTAGAAGTGGCGCAAGTATTGTGGGTGGAATGAGTCAGAAATTATCTAGAACTTCAGCTGCGGAATTTTCTTTTTTCTTAGCTATTCCAACTATGTTAGGCGCAACAGTTAAAAAATTATACGATTATTATAAAGCTGGTTTTGAAATAACAGATCATCAGTTTAATTTACTAATAATTGGAAACGTTGTTGGATTTTTAGTAGCGCTTATTGCTATAAAATCATTTATTGGTTACTTAACCAAACACGGTTTTAAAATGTTTGGCTATTATAGAATTGTAGCCGGAGTTGCTATTTTATTAATTCACTTTTTTGTACAAAAACTAACCATTATTTAATGACTGCTGAAGATCTTTTAAACGGACAAACACTTTTAATTGACAAGCCGTTAACTTGGTCTTCTTTTCAAGCGGTCAATAAATTGAAATATAGTTTGAAAAATAAATATGGTTTACCAAAAAAATTCAAAATAGGGCACGCTGGAACTTTAGATCCTTTGGCTACTGGTTTGTTAATAGTTTGCACTGGAAAATCTACTAAAACAATTTCCGAAATTCAAGGTCAAGAAAAAGAATATACAGGAACAATTACTGTTGGCGCTACAACTCCTTCTTATGATTTAGAAACAGAAGTAGATGCTACTTTTTCAACAGAACACATTACCGAAGCTTTAATTCAAGAAACTACAAAACAATTTTTGGGTGAAATAGACCAAAAACCACCTGTTTTTTCGGCAATTAAAAAAGACGGAAAACGTTTGTACGAACATGCACGTGCTGGAGAAGAAGTAGAAATAAAATCGAGAAAAGTAACCATGCATGAATTCGAAATAACTCGAATTGCATTACCTGAAATAGATTTTAGAATTAAATGCAGCAAAGGAACTTACATTCGATCTATTGCTTTTGATTTTGGATTAGCATTACAATCTGGCGGACATTTAACTGCTTTACGAAGAACTAAAATTGGAGATTATTCTGTTGAAAACGCGATTGCTCCAACTCATTTTGAAGGCAAAGAGTAATCTTTTAAATAAAAAAACGAAAACTTAATTGCCTTAAGCTTCCGTTTTTCTTAAACTAAAAAACCTCCTTACACCAAAACTTCTTTCGGTATTAAAGCCGTAATTTCATTTTGAGTAGAAATACCTTTGTCTTTTAAATACCATTTTTGCAATTCAATTTTAGCAGTTTCATCCACTACTCCATTTGCAATTTTATAATCAACAATCAATTTCTTAGCACCATCTGGCCTTGGACCCCAATCCGCTATTACTTCATTGGTTTCTGCATCTAAAATAATTAATTTTGGAATTGCTTTACCTCCATTTGTTAAAAACAAACTCATTAATGCATCATTATCATCTCTTAGTACTATTTTTAAATCAACATTTTCAGAAACCTCTGCCATTTTATTCATAATTGGTAAAAGTTGAGCGGCATCACCACACCATCCTTCAGCAATTACTAACCAAGTATAATTCTTAGGTAAATTACCTAATTGTTTTTCCATTTCGGGAACAACTTTAATTGTCTTATCTAAACGTTTTAGTCTACTTTCGTTTAATTCAGAGTAATGCAATAAATCTTCTGATTGTGTATGTCCTGTTGATTTACCTTGTTTTATTAATTCAGAAACATATTTTCTGTAATTTAAATACGAAAAACTGTTTTCTAATGCTTTTTCAATTATATTTTTCATCTATATCTTATTTACTTGACAAATTTAACCTTAATTTTGAATCTTAAATGTAAGATTTGTTACTCAACAACAATAAAATGGATTTGGACTCTAAAAATATTGGCTTAGTTTTATCTGGTGGTGGTTCAAAAGGGATTGCACATGCTGGAGCAATTAAATTTTTAGAAGAAAAAAACATAAAACCCGCAACTATTAGCGGTACAAGTGCCGGAGCAATTATAGCAGCATTATATGCTTTTGGAAAAACTCCCGAAGAAATTCTTACCTTTTTCAAATCTATTTACTTTTTTCATTGGAAACATTTTACGTTAAAAAAAGCAGGTATAATAGATTCTGATTCTTTTAAAGAATATTTCGATAAAATTTTTGGCGATACTAAAATTGGCGATTTACCAATCCCTATTCACATCACTGCAACCGATTTAGTAAAAGGAAAATTAAAGATATTTCGTCCAGACACAAAAATAACAGATGCCGTTTTAGCTTCATCTTCTTTTCCAGGAATGCTTTCTCCCTATAAAATAAATAACAATGTTTATAGTGATGGTGGAATTTTAAATCATTTCCCTACAAATTTATTACAAGGTAGATGCGATTTAATAATAGGTGTTTATGTAAGCCCGATTCAAGATATTCGAGCTGAAGATTTAAATTCGATTAAAGCTGTTACTACAAGAGCCTTTGACTTATTTTCTGCACAAGGAAATTTTCAGAAAATTAGTTTCTGCGATTGGCTTATTGAGCCAAAGGAATTATCAAAATTTAGTACTTTTGAAACTAACAAAGCAAAAATGGATACTATTTTTAAAATTGGCTATGATGAAGCAAAAAAGTCTTTTGAAAATTTAAAAGCTTAATTTAAACAACATTTTTTTTGAAATAGAATATAACTATATTTGCAACACAAATAAAAACCAAATGACTTGAGCTTGTGAAAGCATGACTCATCAAAATAGAAACTGGAATGAAATACAAAAGAATTCTTCTTAAACTTAGTGGTGAAGCTTTAATGGGCGACAGACAATATGGAATAGATCCAATGCGTTTAGCAGAATATGCACAGGAAATAAAAATTATCCACGATAAAGGCATAGAAATTGCGATAGTTATAGGTGGCGGAAACATTTTTAGAGGTGTTGCTGGTGCAAGTAATGGGATGGATAGAGTTCAGGGTGATTATATGGGAATGCTAGCAACAGTTATAAATGGAATGGCCTTACAAGGTGCTCTTGAAGAAGCTGGAATGCAAACACGTTTACAAACTGCTTTAAAAATTGAAGCAATTGCAGAACCTTATATTAAAAGAAAAGCAACACGTCATTTAGAAAAAGGCAGAATAGTTATATTTGGTGCAGGAACAGGAAATCCATATTTTACAACTGATACAGCAGCAGTTTTAAGAGGAGTTGAAGTAGGTGCTGATGTGATTTTAAAAGGAACTCGTGTAGACGGCGTTTATAATGCAGATCCTGAAAAAGACAAAAACGCTGTAAAATTTGACACTATTTCGTTTGAAGATGTACTAGCAAAAGGATTAAATGTAATGGATACAACTGCTTTTACACTTAGCCAAGAAAATAAATTACCAATTATAATTTTTGACATGAACAAAGATGGTAATTTATTAAAAGTGTGCGAAGGACAAACAATAGGAACAACAGTAACAATATAAATTTAGATTAAATTAGACGTTTTAGACAACTTAGCTTTTTAGATTAAAAAATCTATTAATCTAATAATCTAACAAAGTCTAAAAATCTAGCAATCTGAAAAAAAATGACAGAAGAAATTAACTTTATTATAGAAACCGCTACAGAATCTATGAACGGTTCTATTGCTCATTTAGAAAAAGAATTTTTAAATATTAGAGCCGGTAAAGCGTCTCCTCAAATGCTAGGAAGTGTATTTGTAGATTATTATGGTTCACAAACAGCTCTTTCTCAAATTGCAAATGTAAACGTACCTGATGCAAGAACATTAACTGTTACTCCATGGGAAAAAAACATGTTGCAACCTATTGAAAAAGCAATAATGAATGCTAATCTTGGGCTAAACCCAATGAATAATGGAGATAACATTATTATTAACGTTCCTGCTTTAACAGAAGAAAGAAGACGCGATCTAGCTAAACAAGCAAAAGCAGAATCTGAAGATGCAAAAGTGGGTATCAGAAATGCACGAAAAGATGCTAATACTGATATTAAGAAAGAAGAGAAAAATGGAACTTCTGAAGACATTTGTAAAACTGCAGAAGATGAAATTCAAAAATTAACAGATGCTTTTATAAAAAAAGCAGAAGAACATTTAGCACTAAAAGAAGCTGAAATAATGAAAGTGTAAGAATTAAATCCCGATTATTTTTGGGATTTTTTTAGTTATCAAATAGTGCTTTAGTAATTCAAACAATTAAATGAAACATTTTTTTCTTATTGTAATAGTATTTATAAACGGTGTATTATTTGCCCAAACAAAAATAAAGGGACAAGTAATAGACTTTGATACTACAATTCCTATTGCATTCGCAAAAGTAACATATGAAAGTAAAACCTTTACTACAGATTGGGAAGGAAGGTTTGCCATTGAGGTAACAGACTTTAAGAAACCCGTCTATGTTTTCTACAAAGGTTACTATGAAAAAAATGCTTACCCCACAAACAACAACAAACTATTTGTAGTAAAGCTTGTAACAAATATCAATTTAAAAAACAATGAATTATATACTAATCAAAAGGTAAATAATATTGTAAAGAAAGTATACGACAATAGACAAAAAAATGATCCTGAAAAAGCACTTATTAATTACGAATACAAAAATTACGAATACGTACAAGTAACCGCAAATCCAGATAGTATCTCTGGAAAAATAGATACAATCCATAAGCGAAATATTTTTGGACGCCATAAAATTAAATTAGATTCATCTAACTATAGATTTAAAAAATTAGTTACTAAAAATCATATTTATCAAACTGAAAAAGTAAACTTAATTCAGCACAGTAAGCACAAAAGCAAAGAAACTATTATTGCTACAAGAATGGCGGGTTTCAAAGAACCTATTTATGAATATTTAGGATTGAAATTAATTTCATATTCTGTATATGAAAATCCGTTTGAAATTTTAGAAACACCATTACAAAATCCAATTTCTCGAATTGGCCGTAGATTATACGTCTATAATTTAGTTGACAGCATTCAAATTCAAGGAAGAAAAACGTATAGAGTTTATTTCCAACCAAAAAAGATAAGAGCTAACAGGTTAAGAGGCCTTCTTTATATAGATGCTGAAACTTCTGCAATCGCAAAAGCACATTATAGAATTTATGGAATTGCAAACATAGATGCTACATATACTTTTAATTATTTGAAAGATCATGGAATTTGGTTTCCCGAAAAAAGAAAATTTATAGTAAAAAAAGGAAGTAACACTAAAGATCTAAAAATATTAGGAAGTACCATTCAATTTAACTCAACACTTGAAGAAAAGGTCAATAAAAATGCAAGTGACAGAGCTTATCTTAGTATTGAATCAACTCCTTTTGACATTGAAATAGGTAAAAAAGTTGTAATTAAAGAACCGCAAATAAAAATAGACCTTGCTAAAAGTAGTTTTAGTAAACCTGAAAAATATTGGGCAACTTTTGCGAAAGATTCTATTGATAAAAGAAAACTAAAAACATACGTTTCTATAGATAGTTTGTCAAATGCAGAACGAATAGAACACAAATTATTCTTAGGAAAAAAAATAATTAATGGTTATTTTCCTATTAGTATAATTGATGTAGACTTAAGAACCTTAGTGAAATACAACAATTTTGAAGGTTTCCGTTTTGGAGTTGGTGGAGTTACAAACTCTAAACTATCAGAACAATACAAAATTGGTGGTTATGCTGCCTATGGATTAAAAGATGGTGCATTAAAATATGGAATTACACCTTCTTATTTATTAAATAAAAAAACGGAAACTTGGGTAAGCGCATCTTACTCTGATGACGTGAGTGAACTAGCACAAACTAGCTTTGTTACCGATTCTAGAAAATTCAGACTCTATGATCCAAGACCTATCAACATTTCTACATTTTATAATGTAAAAACAACAGCGGCAATTATTGAGAGTAAAATATTTACAAAATTAAATTCTTATTTTTCGTTATCTCACAATGAAATTCAACCTTTATTTGACTATACGTTTGTTAACAAAGGTATTAATTATACAAACTACACTATTTCATCGGCAATGTTAGCCGTACAATGGAATCCTTACAGCAACTATATGAGTACTCCAATTGGAGTTATTGAAACAGAGAAACGACATCCAAAATTTTCATTTCAATATACTCAAACATTACCAAACGTTTTAAATAATGATTTTATTTTTTCAAAAATAGATTTTAAAACGTTTTATGAAATTCCATTCTTATCTGGTCAAAAAAGTTCTTTTTTGTTTCAGGGAGGAATAGCCTTTGGAGATGTTCCTTTAACCCACTTATATAGTGTTGCACCTAATAATATTAATCGAGACGCTATTATACAAAGAATAACATTTGCTGGAAAAAACAGTTTTGAAACTATGTATTATAATGAGTTTTTCTCAAACAAATACACTTCCCTACAATTTAAGCATACTTTCAACAAAATAAACATCTGGCGAAAAATTTCACCAGAATTTTCTATAGCCACTAGAATGGCTTGGGGAACAATCGATAAAGCTAATGAACACATTGGCTTACCAATCAAATCTTTGGAAAAAGGATTTTTTGAAAGTGGAATTGAAGCAAATAAAATTTATAATGGATTAGGTTTAACGGCATTTTATAGATATGGTCCTAATCAACTTGCAAGATTCGACGACAACCTATCTATTAAAATATCTTATTTCTTAGACCTTGGTTTTTAAATAAATTCTATTTCTTTCGCTTGTTATTTAGCTATTTAAGCAATATTACTTACCTTTGCGCTCTAATTTTTTCATCATGTTAAAGTGGCTAAGCACTAGTTTTTGGGATTATATTGCACGATTAATATTAAGAAACCGAATTGGGTTATTAATTATGATTTTGCTTTTCACCGTTTTCATGGCTTTTCAATGGAAAAACATGAGGTTCTCATTTACTGAAGCCAATCTTTTACCAGATGACCATATTGTAAACCAAGAGTACAATTCTTTTCTCGAAAAATTTGGTGAGGAAGGAAACTTAATCGTTGTTGGGTTTAAAGACTCTACATTTTTTACCAAAAAAAATGTAGCACTTTGGGAAGAGTTTATTGCTGAAATTAAAAAAGATAAAGCTGTAGAATTAACACTCTCTATTGAAGACTTAAAAGTTCTTAAAAAAGACACGGTAAATCAAAAACTACAACTTGTTCCTTTTATTAATAACGCATCATTAACAGATGCATATTTGAAAGAAAAAGAAAAAGAACTGTTTAATGATTTGCCTTTTTATGAAGGGATGCTCTTTAATAAGGAAACCGGCTCAGTAAGGTTTGCTATTTATTTAGATAAAAAAATTGTTAATACATCTGCAAGAAAAGAGTTTGTTATTAAATATCTTAACAAAGAACGTATTGCAGAATTTGAAGAAAAAAGCGGCATAGACTTGAAAGTTTCTGGTATGCCATATATTAGAAGTTTAAATTCTCAAAGTATTATTGACGAAATTGGACTTTTCATTGCCTCAGCTCTATTTATAACATCTTTATTATTTTTCTTTTTCTTTAGAAGTTTTAGAGCAACATTTATTTCCATGTCAATAGTTATTATTGGCGTAATGTGGTCTTTTGGAACTTTAGGATTACTTAATTATGAAATAACTGTTTTAACTGCAATTATTCCACCTTTAATAATTGTAATAGGTATTCCTAACTGTATTTTCTTAATAAACAAATACCAACAAGAAATAAAGAAACACGGAAATAAAGCGAAGTCATTACAAAGGGTAATTTCAAAAGTCGGTAATGCTACTTTGATGACTAATTTAACAACTGCTGCTGGTTTTGCAACTTTTATAGCAACAGACAGTGAATTATTAACTGAATTTGGAATAGTAGCTTCATTAAACATTATTTTCTTATTTATTTTATGCTTAATAATAATCCCTATTATGTACAGCTACATGCCTTTGCCAAAAGAAAAGCATTTAGCACATTTGCGTAAAAACTATGTAAAAGTTTTTATAAATTGGACGGAAAATACAGTAAAAAATCATACTGTTGCTATTTTTAGTTTCGCTATTGGACTACTTATTTTAGGAATTATTGGAATTTATCAAATCAAAGTTTCAGGAAGCATCATTGAAGATATGCCAAAAAACACAGGGTTTTATTCTGACATACTTTTTTATGAAAATGAATTTGATGGTGTTATGCCGTTAGAGATAATGATTGACACAAAACGTAAAAAAGGGGTATTGAAATCTGTAACTTTAAAAAGAATAAATGAACTACAGGAAACTATTGAGGAAATTCCAGAACTCTCTAAACCCGTTTCTATCGTTAATTTGGTAAAATATTCTAAACAAGCATATTATAATGGTAACCCAGAATATTACGAGTTACCTACAAAACAAGAAGAAGCTTTTATTTTATCGTATATAAAAAACTCTACTCAGAAAGGAAGTGATAACATGTTGAAAAGTTACGTGGATAGTACCGGTCAATATGCACGTGTTACCACTTTCATGCGAGATATTGGTACCGATAAAATGAAAAAAATTGAAGATCGATTACAAGAGAAAATTGATGTTTTATTTCCTAAAGAACGATATACAGTTACTTTAACTGGAAAGGCACTGGTATTTGAAAAAGGCACACACTATTTAATTAAAAACCTTGTGCTTTCGTTATTATTTGCAATTGTCTTAATTTCATTTTTAATGGCATACCTTTTTAGGTCTTTTAAGATGATAATAATATCTTTATTGCCTAATTTATTGCCTCTAATTATTACTGCAGGTATAATGGGTTTTATTGGCGTTCCTATTAAACCTTCCACAATACTAGTGTTTAGCATCGCGTTTGGAATTTCAGTAGATGATACCATTCACTTTTTAGCAAAATATCGTCAAGAATTAATTGCTAATGATTGGAAAATAAAACGTTCGGTATTTAGTACTATGAGAGAAGCTGGTGTAAGTATGTTTTATACTTCTGTAGTATTGTTTTTTGGTTTTTCAGTTTTCACTTTATCTAGCTTTGGAGGAACAGTCGCATTAGGTGGTTTAGTTGCTGCAACCTTACTTTTTGCAATGCTTTCTAATTTAATTTTACTACCAGCTCTATTGTTATCATTAGAAAAAACGATTGCGAATAAAGAAGAATTTTTAGAACCAACAATAGATATTTTAGCAGAAGATTCAGATGATGATATTGCTACCAATTAATAATTTTATATTTGCACTTTAAATAAACAAAAAGATGAAACATACAAAAGTTATAGACTTACTTAACAGCACAACAACCTTAAATGAAATTAATGCAAAAGGATGGGTAAGAACTTTTAGAAATAATCAATTTATTGCTTTAAATGATGGTTCTACCATTAACAACATACAATGTGTTGTTGACTTTGAAAACACAGCTGATGAAACATTAAAGAGAATTACAACTGGAGCTGCAATTTCGGTTACTGGAAACTTAGTGGAAAGTAAAGGTGCGGGGCAAAAATTTGAAATTCAAATACAAAAACTAGAAATTTTAGGAGATTCAGATGCTGAAAAATTTCCAATACAACCAAAAAACAAACCAAGTTTAGACTTCTTACGTGAAAACGCACATTTACGTGTTAGAACAAACATGTTTGGAGCAATTATGCGTGTGCGTTCTGTATTATCTTTCGCTGTACATAGTTATTTTCAAGAAAAAGGGTTTGTGTATGTGAATACGCCTATTGTCACAGGAAGTGACGCTGAAGGAGCTGGTGAGATGTTTAAAGTAACTGCTTTGCCTTTTGACGAAACTCCAAGAACGGAAGACGGGAAAGTAGATTATAAAGAAGACTTTTTTGGAAAAGAAACAAATCTTACTGTATCTGGGCAATTAGAAGCTGAAACGTATGCAATGGCATTAGGACAAGTATATACTTTTGGACCAACTTTTAGAGCAGAAAATTCAAATACTTCTCGCCATCTGGCAGAATTTTGGATGATAGAGCCTGAAGTTGCTTTTAATGATTTAAATGACAATATGGATCTAGCAGAAGACTTCATTCAATATGTTATTAAATATACAATGGACAAATGTCCAGATGATTTAAAGTTTTTAGAAGGTAGATTGTTAGATGAAGAAAAATCTAAACCACAAGCGGAAAGAAGTGAAATGCCTTTATTGGAAAAATTAAACTTCGTTTTAGAAAATAACTTTAAACGTGTTTCTTATACAGAAGCAATTGATATTTTAAGAAACTGTACTCCAAATAAAAAGAAAAAATTCAACTATATAATTAACGAATGGGGAGCTGATTTACAATCAGAACACGAGCGTTATTTAGTAGAAAAACACTTTAAATGTCCTGTAATTTTATTTGATTATCCAGCAAACATTAAAGCATTTTACATGCGTTTAAACGAAGATGGAAAAACAGTTCGTGCTATGGATATCTTGTTTCCAGGAATTGGAGAAATTGTTGGTGGTTCACAAAGAGAAGAGCGTTTTGATATTTTAGTTGAAAAAATGAAAGCACTTGGAATTGACGAAGAAGAATTATGGTGGTACTTAGACACTAGACGTTTTGGTTCGGCAGTACATTCTGGATTTGGTTTAGGATTTGAAAGACTAGTTCTTTTTGTAACGGGAATGACAAACATTAGAGATGTAATTCCATTTCCAAGAACTCCACAAAATGCTGAATTTTAATTAAATCTTTAATCGTTTAGTCGTATATTTGTTTAGTCGATCAAACGATGAATAACTATACGATTAAACGAAACTAATGCTAAGACATAGTCTACAATTTAAATTATCTCAAAAATTATCTCCACAACAAATTCAGTTGATGAAGTTAATTCAATTGCCCACACAAGCATTTGAACAAAGGCTTCAAGAAGAATTAGTGGAAAATCCAGCTTTAGAAAACGGCAAAGAGGAGTCTTCTGAAATGGATGACTACAATGATAATGATGATATAAACGATGATTACGACAATGAAAGAATTGAGACTGAAGATATAAATATTGATGAATATTTAAGTAACGACGAAACACCTGATTATAAATATCAAGCAAATAATTATAGTGATGATGACGAAGATAAAAGTATGCCGCACGCAGCTTCAATTAGTTTTCATCAAGATTTATTAAATCAATTAAATACCTTCATATTATCTGATGACGAAAGAAATATTGCCGAATTTTTAGTTGGTAGTATTGATGACATGGGTTACATAAGAAGAACAATTCAAGATATTGTAGACGATTTAGCATTTACACAAGCAGTTTACACGGATGTTGAAACTGTCGAAAAAATACTTCATGTCGTTCAAGAACTAGAACCTGCTGGAGTTGGCGCTCGCGACTTGCAAGAATGTTTATTACTTCAATTGAAACACAAAACCCCTTCTGAAAGTATAGATTTAGCAATAGATATAATTAATAATCAGTTTGATGCTTTTACCAAAAAGCATTATGAAAAATTAATTCAAAAGTTCGACATTTCGAAAGAACAATTGCGAAAAGGAATCGAAGAAATTGAAAAATTAAACCCTAAACCAGGAGGGTCTTATGATGGAAACATTAGACCTACAGAGCATGTAGTACCTGATTTTACTATTAAAATAGTAGAAGACGAATTAGAACTACTTTTAAACGGTAGAAACGCACCCGAATTACACATTTCTAAAGATTATCAAGAAATGTTGCGTAGCTATAAAGACACAAGTGAGAAAAGTAATTCTCAAAAAGATGCTGTACAATTTATCAAACAAAAATTAGATGCAGCCAAGTGGTTTATAGATGCAATTAGACAACGACAAGAAACTTTATTTGTAACTATGAATGCAATTATGCATTATCAAATGGAATATTTTTTAGATGGTGATGAAACCAAATTAAAGCCAATGATTCTAAAAGATATTGCAGATATGGTAGGTTTAGACATTTCTACAGTTTCTCGAGTTGCAAATAGCAAATATGTAGATACTCCATATGGTACTAAATTAATAAAAGAGTTTTTTAGTGAATCCATGAAAAATGATCAAGGAGAAGACGTTTCAACAATTGAAATTAAAATTATTTTACAAAAAATAATAGCTGAAGAAGATAAGAAAAAACCTTATCCAGATGATAAATTAGCGGAAGAACTAAAAGAAAAAGGTTACCCTATAGCTAGGAGAACAATAGCGAAATATAGAGAGCAATTAGACATTCCTGTTGCAAGATTGCGTAAAAAAATATAAAAAATGAATTATTTAAAAAGGGTTCTCCCTCTATTTTCATATATATTTCATCCTATATTTATTTCTATCTACGGTACGTTATTATATTTATTAGTATCGCCAAACGTTCACTATATTCCTGTAAATCAAATTTACCTAACGTTAATACAAGTATCTATATTAACGCTGCTTTTACCATTATCAATCTATTTTTTATTTGTTTCATTAGGTGTAATTTCATCCTTTACAGAAGCAAGTTTAAAAGAAAGAAGGCTTCCTATCGCGCTACAAGTTGTCCTCTTATTTATTTTAATAAAATGGAGTGTTTCCTTAAATAGTTTACCAGAATTGTATTATTTCTTCTTGGGCGGGTTTTTAAGCAGTATACTAGTTCTAATTTCTGTATTAATAAAGTTTAAGGCAAGTTTACACATGTTAGGAGTTAGTTCTTTATTTTCCTTTATATACGCTTTGTGCTTGCTATATGAATTACCTTTAATAAATAGTGTTGCTTTTTCTATAATTTGTGTAGGTGCAGTAGCTTCGTCAAGGCTTTACATGAAATCACATACCACATTAGAATTAATTATAGGAATTTTAATTGGAATAATTCCTCAAATGTGCTTATGGTCTTTTTGGCTATAATATATAGAACATAAAACCAATATTAATAAAATTTAATTCTATGTTTTCTCCATTTGAAGTGTTACTATTCTCAAATAAAGGGTTTAATGCGTAAAAAGCATAAAAATTAAAAGTATTGTAACCAAAACTCATATAAGGTCCATACTGAAACTTATTCAAATCTTTATTATTTTTAATAGAAAAGTTCTCCGTATTAGAGGCAAATACAGATTTACTAGCAAACAAATAACTTGCCTTAAAACCGGTATAAATTCTCCAAAACTTATGACTTTCAATAGTTGAATTTCGCCATCTTATTTCTAAAGGAAGTTCAACATAATGTAAACTTAATTTATTCTTATTATAATCATTATCAATAAAATATGCTGATTCATTATTAAATGTTTTAATGGCCAAATTGTGCTTAATATTATTATAAGCATAACCTAATCCTGCTGCAATTGCCCAATGTCTATTTTCAGTGATAGGCATATCTCTTAAAAAACCAAATGATAAACCTGTCGAAAATGAATTTTGACTATAATCAGTTGGTTTATGTTGACCAAGATTATAATTTAAAGAAACGTAAAATTGATCCTCTCTATACAATGAATCTGAAGCAATAGGCTTAAATTCCTCTTGAGAGAACCCAAAAAACCCAACAAAATAAAATGCTATAATAAAAATTGCTTTCATTAAATTTTTTTATAAAAATAATAAAAAAAGGCACGCAATGCGTACCTTTTAAATATTCTTCAAAATAAAATTAATCTACTGGGTTACCCTGACTAGTAGTATAATTTACTTTTAATTGATCTATTTTTCTCAATTCTAATTTAATATCTTGTACTAATCCCATTTTAACATTCTTGTCAATTTTAAGAGAAGTAGTAAGGTATTTTTCATCTTCAGAATTACGAGACGCTCTTTCTGTAATGATAAAGTTTTTAACTTCAGAAACAGGTGCAATTTTATCTCCCATTTGAATACGATCCGAACCTCCTAAAGAGACTCTATATCTTTCACTTGGTTTACCAGCATAAATATACATAACATATTGTTTTTTATGCAATTTTGCAGTCTGATTTGCTTTTGGCAAAATATTATCAATCTTCAAATCACTATCTTTCATTGTTGTAGCAGTCATGAAGAAGAACAAAAGCATAAATACAATATCTGGTAAAGATGCTGTTGAAATAGCAGGCGTTCCACCTGATTTTTTCTTTTTAAATCTAGACATAGTTTCTAAAATTTAAAGGTTAATAGTTCTTTTTCGGTTCAGCTTCTGAAAGCCTCATAGGAAACATATCTTGAATCTTTTTAACTTTAGGCTCTAAGTCTTCGACTAAACCCTCTGTTGCTTTTGAAGCAGGATCGTTATAAATATATTCCATTTCTGTAAAAGTTATTCCGTATCTTCTTTTACTTTCTCTATCTCTTAAAAAAGCATATGCAGCAACTAATTCGTTTTGCACAGCAATATAAGTTCCGTAAGAAGTTTGTCCATCATTAGATAAAGATATTACAGCTTTATCTGGGTGGTCAGAAGAACTTGGGTTCTTTTTACCTGTAAAACAATAATTACAATTTCCTTCTCCATTATTTTCAAGAAAATTAATCGCAGCTTGTCTTAAGTCTTTGATTTTCATCACTTGTTCGTTAACTAACAATTGATTGTCCTTGTTTACTAAAACAGGTAATATATTTCTCTCATTAATAGGCGGTACAGGAGGATTCTCCTCATACCTAGGCAAAAGTCTATTGATTCCTTGATCTACCCCAATGGTAGTAGTAACCAAAAAGAAGATTAATAGCAGGAATGCAATATCTGCCATAGAACCGGCATTTACTTCTGGTGCTGAATCTCTTTTTGCCATAATTATTTTTTAAATTTTGTTAATCCTGTCCAAATCATTGTTCCAATTGAAACAAGACCTAAGATGTAAAACATCATAATTCCCGTACTTACTAATTTAGAAGTAGTTCCAGAAACAATCTCTCCATTTACATTCACTTCTGAACTATCTGCTAAAATAAAAGAGATAAGTAATATTCCTAAAAACAATCCTATTGAAATCAAGGTTTTTTTAAGGTTTTCTTTATTCGACAATAAATTTTTAAATACATATATTAATACTATAGCTATACATGCTGCAAGTACAAAATATGACATATAAATTAATGGCGAAATCCAGCTATTATCGGCATCATCACTAGAAGTAACAAGTCCTGCTAAAAACAGAAGACTTAAAACCGAAATGACAATAGCTGCTATTTTTGTTAACTTATGTAAGTTCATAATAGTTACTATTATTTATGAGTTATTATTTTTTGTAATCAGACAACACATCAATTAAGCTAATTGAAGCATCTTCCATATCATTAACGATAGAATCGATTTTTGCAATAATATAGTTATAAAAAACTTGTAAAATAATTGCAACAACAAGACCAAATACTGTTGTTAATAATGCAATTTTAATACCTCCTGCAACTAAAGATGGCTCCATAGCTCCTGAAGATTGAATTTTATCGAATGCGTCAATCATACCAATTACAGTTCCCATGAATCCTAACATAGGTGCTAATGCAATAAATAATGAAATCCAAGAAACGTTTTTCTCTAATTGACCCATTTGAACACCACCATAAGCAACAACCGCTTTTTCAGCAGAATCGATACCATGTGCATGTCTATCTAAACCTTGGTAAAAAATAGAAGCAACTGGACCAGCTGTATTTCTACAAACTTCTTTAGCAGCATCAATACCACCAGATTTTAAAGCGTCTTCTACTTCAGAAATTAATTTTTTTGTATTTGTTGTTGAAAGATTTAAATAAATAATTCTTTCGATAGCGATTGCTAATCCTAAAATTAAACAGATTAATACAATTCCCATAAATCCAGGTCCACCTTCAATAAAACGTAGTTTCATTTTTTGTGTGAAAGTTGGTTCTGCTTGTGGAGCATCTTCAACAGCTACTGCTTCATCGTTTACTGCAGTTTCTGCAACTTGTTCAGTTGCTACAGTGTCAGCTGGTGTTTCTTCTTGTGCTTGAACGCTTCCGAAAGTCATAAGACCAGTGATTGCTAAAATAGAAAATAATCTTTTCATTGCTTTTGTTCTTAAAATTTTAATTAGTTAATTGGGTTAAAGGTATAAAAATATTTATGATATTAAAAAATAATATTCAAACTGCGGAGAGGAAGGGATTCGAACCCTCGATACCCTTTTGAGATATACAAGCTTTCCAAGCATGCTCCTTCGGCCACTCGGACACCTCTCCTTATTAAAACACTCTTTTTCAAGAGTGCTAAATAACGTAATTTTTTTGGTATTTGAAAATTTTAATAGTACTATTAATTCATTTCTCCTCGTATGGAAGTTTCAAATATTGTTTTAAAAACAACACTGGAAACATTTTGGCCTAACAAATACATTAATTTAGCCACAGCAGCTTCTGTTGTAATGTCAAAGCCAGAAATTACACCAATACTTTTAAGTTTTGTACTTGTCTCATATTGACCCATATTAACTGCTCCTCCACTACATTGAGTAACATTAATAACGTAAATATTTTTATTTATTGCATTTTGAATTTCATCAATAAACCAATTTTCACTTGGCGCATTCCCAGACCCATATGTTTCTAAAACAATCCCTTTCAAATTCTGAATATTAATAATTGCAGATAAAATATTTTTATTTATTCCAGGAAACAGCTTTAAAACGACGATGTTATCGTCAAACTCTTTGTTCACCTTTAGCGTTTTCTTACTTGTTTGCTTTAATAACACAGTATTATTCAAGTTCAAATGTACTCCTGACTCTGCCAATTCAGGAAAATTTGGTGATGAAAATGCACTAAAATGTTCAGCAGAAATTTTAGTTGTTCTATTTCCTCTATATAATTTATACTCGAAGTACAAACACACTTCTTGAATAACAGATACTCCTTTTTCTCTTAAAGAGGCTATCTGAATTGCAGTAATTAGATTTTCTTTAGCATCAGTTCGCAAATCCCCAATTGGTAATTGCGAGCCTGTAAAAACAACAGGTTTTGTAAGATTTTCAAGCATAAAACTTAAAGCAGAAGCGCTATATGACATGGTGTCTGAACCATGCAATACAACAAAGCCGTCGTATTTATTGTAATTTTCTTCGATTAAACCAGCAATATCTTGCCAATGTTGGATGTTCATATTTGAAGAATCTATCGGTTCTTTTAATGAAACAGTAGCGATATCACAATCTAGTAAGTTTAATTCTGGAATATTGTCGAGTAATTTTTTGAAATCAAATGCTTTTAATGCGCCGGTTAAAGAATCTTTAACCATACCTATAGTACCGCCAGTATACAACAATAATATAGTTGTTTTAGCTGATTGCATTTGTGTATTTTAATTTATTCACCACAGGATTTGCATACATTGCCAAAAAACCATCTTTAAGCGTAGTGTTTTCGGCATTAATACGTAATTCTAACCTTCTTTCGAAAAGCTGCTTTTCTTTATCAGTATAGAATTTTGTAAACTGATTTGTTTCGTTTAAAACATCAAACGCTATATAATTAGTAGGCCATAATTGATACGATTGCAAAATAGAATCGTCAATTAATTGTGCTACAGCCTGAATTTGCTTGTTTGTATTGTTATTTTCGTTCATTACAGTGTCTAATTCTTTATCAAGAACATCACCTACATGTATATGAATACGCTTTTTCTGTCCTATTATTCCGCTTAAAAGAGTAATAAAGTCTTCATTTTTGTCTTTTACATAGACCTCATCTTTAGCTTGCGCTAAAAGTTGTGGCATTTTTAAAGCATCTGTTGGGTCGTATTCGTACGAAATTGATACCGGAACAATTTTTATTTTCTTAAAATAGTCTATGCAATTTTTCTCATTCGATGCCATTGCTAACATTTTTAACACTCCAGGATGCGTTGCGTCATTACCGTCTTTTGTTCTTCCTTCTCTTTGCGCAATCCAAACAGAACGATTTTCTTTAGAAAGTAAATGAAATATATACTCGGACATTAATTTAGAGCTTTGTAATAATTCTCTAGGTGATAAACCTCTTTGCACTAAAAAGTTTCTATTCAATTTTGACAAACTCAACAAAAAGTCTTTTTTAACTAAATTATCACCAATTGCAGAAGCTGTCATGGTCAATTTATGTTCTAATAATGAAGCATTTAACAATGAAGTGTCTAAAATTATATCTCTATGATTAGAAATAAATAAATAAGAGGTATTAGGTTCTAATTTTTCGAAACCCGAAGTAGTTAACCCTTCTGAACTTTTCTCTAATACTTTTTGAACTGATTTATAAATGAAGTTACATTGAAAATCACGAATAGAGTGTGTTTGCGTTAGTTTTTCTCTCCAAATAGCTTCTTCTGTATCTGGAAAAGTAAAATCCATTAACGCTTTCATCATTGGGTGATTCAACGAAGAACAAAGTGCTTCATTAACTTCTGAATCATAATAAGGACGAATATTATCGAATTGTGGCATATTTATTTTAAAAATCAATTCACAAATGAACAAAAATTTTATGGAATTAGTGTTTTTTGAACGTTAAATTCCGAAAATTTGTTTTGAGTTTTGTGTTGTTATTCTTGCAATTTCTTCTACTGGCAAGTTATATATTTCAGAAAGTTTCTGAGCTACCAAAAGCGCATAACTACTTTCGTTTCGTTTTCCACGATATGGAACTGGTGCTAAATAAGGCGAATCTGTTTCCAAAACAATGTTACTTAAATCTATTTCCTTTAAAAATTGATCAATTTTTCCATTTTTAAAAGTAGCAACACCACCAATTCCTAATTTCATTCCTAAAGAAATTGCTTGCTGCGCTTGCTTCAAATTTCCTGTAAAGCAATGAAAAATTCCGAACAAATCATCCGCTTTTTCACTTTCTAAAACCTCAAAAACTTCATCAAAAGCATCTCTACAATGAATATTTATTGCTAATTTATGTTTTTTCGCCAATTGTATTTGGTGCTGAAAGGCATGTTGTTGTTGTTTTAAAAAAGTTTTATCCCAAAACAAATCAATTCCTATTTCTCCAATGGCTTGAAATTTTCTTTTAGACAATTCTTCTTCAACATGAGCTAATTCATCTAAATAGTTTTCTTTTACATAAGTAGGATGCAAGCCCATCATTAGAAAAACATTTTCAGGAAATTGCTTTTCTAAATCGTACATTTTTTGCGTATAAGTAGAATCTATTGAAGGAACAAAAAACCGAGAAACTCCTTTTTGAATTGCTCTCTGTATCATTTCGTTTCTATCACCGTCAAATTCTTCTGAATATAAATGTGTATGCGTATCTGTTAGTGTCATTAATATGTGTTTCAATGTGCAAATTTACAAAGATTAAATTACTTTTGATTTATGGAAGACCTACAAGACTTTTTAAAAGGTAAAAAATACAAGAAAATTAAGTTTACTGTTTTAAAAACACAACATTTAATGATTAAATCTAAAATTAATTCTTTTGCAGGCAATTTTATACTTGACACTGGTGCAAGCAATAGTTGTGTTGGGATTGAAGGGATTGAAAAATTTGAATTATTTGCTGAATATTCAGAAACTAAAGCTTCTGGAGCTGGAACAACCGGAATGGAAACTCAAATTTCTAAAAATAATTATTTACAAATTGGTCGTTGGAAAACTAATCCTTTAAACTTAGTTGTTTTTGATATGAGCCATGTTAACGAAGCTTTAAAAAGTTATAAAACAAAACCAGTTGACGGTATTATTGGCGCTGATGTTTTGCTAAAAGGAAAAGCAATTATTGATTATTATAATCATTATTTATATTTAAAATAGTTTAAAATTAATTACACCTAACGGTTTAGTTATATGTTTTTATATATTTCAGAATAAAGATCTTCCGCAGTAAATGGCTTGTTTAATAAGGAGGGAATATTGTTTTCTAAAATTATTTTTTTATCTGTTTCTTTTACTCCTGCAGACATTGGAATAATTTTTACCTTATTTACTTGCTCTTTTTTATGATTTCTTATAAGATTAATTAGTTCAAAACCGTTTATTTCAGACAAGTATAAATCTAATATAATTAAATCATAGCTGTTCTTTTCAAGCATTTTAATTACATGTCTACTCTTAGGTGCGTTATCTATATAAAAATTACCATGATTTATTAACAATTTCATTAAAATAAGATTGTTAATTTCATTGTCATCAACTATTAAAATTGAATGTTTTTTTCTTAATTTTTTGATTTTAAAAGGCTTTACTTTTTCCGTGCTCTTTGCTTTTAGACTTAACTGAAATGGTAAGTAGATTTTGAATGTAGTCCCATTATCGTTTTCAGACTCGAATGAAATACTTCCTTTTAGTTTCTCAACAATACCATATACAATAGACAAACCTAAACCTTCAATATGTTTTCCTTTAGTTTTAATTTTTGAAGATAACATTTCGCCTCCAAATTTAAAATACTCAGCATTATTATTGATTATAAAATTCAAACCAATAGAAGAAGCTTTTTTATATTCTTTTTGAACTTTTAGCTCTACAAATCCCTCGTTTTCTGATTTAAATGCGTTATCTAATATATTAATTAAAACTTGCAAAACTCTACTAGAATCCCCAATTAACATGTCTGGAACAGAGACGCTTTTGGTAATTTTAAATGTAATGCTTTTTGTTGCTATTTTTTTTAAATAAATTTTTTCAACGCTATTTAAAAGGCTAAATAAACTAAATTCCTGTTCATTTGTAGAAAATGAATTTGTTTCAATAGAAGCTAAATCATAAATATCACTAATTAGTCTATTTAAATGTTTAGATGAGTCATAAATAAACCTACAAAGTCCTTTTTGTTCATTATTTAGATTATCCTTGTCAAATATATCTAGTAAATTAACAATAGAATGTATAGGTGTCTTTAAGTCATGAGAAATACTTTCCAAAAACTCATTTTTAATTTTTCCTTCATCAAAAAGTGTGTTGTATAACAACTTTGTTTTTTGATTTTCTATTGAAACTTCATTTTTAACTTGAATAAGAGATTTTATATCTTCATAATGTTTTGTTTTATCTATTATAACAATAAAGGGCATTTGTGATTTATTACCAATAGAAAAAATAATATCAACTGCTATTTTAAATTTTTCAAAATAAACACCTTCAAAATATTCTTCCTCAATTTCCTCATTTATTAAGGTTTCAACAATTAAAAAAAAAGAGTGAATGCCGTCTAATTTTGTATTTAAAGTAACATTTAATAAATTAGAGTTTGATGATTTTAAAATAACTCTCTCTTTGTTGAACTCAATAGTTTGAAAATTATTAATTAAGTATTTATTTAAAATATTATTTACCATTTAATATATTTATTCCAAGTTTATTAAAAACCAATTCTACATTAAAATTTGTTTTAGCACTAACAAAATAATCAATTTGAAAAGTATTTTCCTTAATAAAATCATTTTCTTCTATTAAGTCAGATTTGTTAGCAACTGTTAATAAAGATGCTTTTGAGAAATTAGATTTTATGTAATTGTGATCGGCGTTAATGTTTTCGAAGGTAGATTTTCTGGTTGGATCAAAAACATAAATAAACCCAGAAGTACCGAGTAAATGAGACTTTCTAACTTCGTTTATATCATCTTTACCTTCAATATCCCATAGAACCAAAGTTAAATCTTGACCGTTGACTTTAATTGTTTTTTTTAAAATGTGAACCCCAATAGTTACTTTATAATCATCAGAAAACACATTTTCTACAAACCTTCTAATTAAGGATGATTTTCCCACTCCAAAATGCCCCATTAGGACAACTTTTTTAGTATTATTCATTTACTCTAAATAACAAATCAATTAAATTATTTGATTTTTTTGAATCACTAGCGAATTCTTTATTTTTTGAAGCAAAATCTAAAATTAGATCTTCTACTTTATTCTTAAATTCTGTATTAAATGTACCTGATATAACTAATGCAAAATAATAATTTGAAAAATTTTGAAGATAAATATTATATAACTCATATTGAATTAATTCTAGGCTTTGCTCTTCTTTAGTAAACGCATCTTCCACAAAGCTTTTTATGGCAGTTAGCATACCCGCAACCATATCTTTATCGACACTATCCTCTCTTTTTGAAACATGATGTAGTAAAACACCCGACCCTTTTTCTATAATAAATACCTGCTCTACTTTAGCTTTTGTTAAAGAAGAAAGTATTAATTCTTCTTCTGAAACGCCTGTAAAAAAAGATTTGATTTTATTTTTTAGTTTTTTTATTGAAAAGGTATCTTGAACTTGTTTATTAATATTATCTGATAAAATTTTCATCTCATTTTGGATGTATTTTTTTATCATTTTACCAATAATTGGGAACAAGACCTCTACAACTTGATCTTGCGATTCTCTAATTTGAACTTTCAAAGCTTCTGTAATTACAGGGCCTAAATTACTTGGAATTTCTTCTGAAAAAATATTTAATTTTTTATCAATTATTGGATTAACCTTTAATGATAATAATTCTTCTTCATTTAAAATTTCTTCAACATTTTCGATTTTTTGAAAAATATTATAAGCAAAATCATGATCCTCTTGTAAGAGAGCTTTTTTAAGCTTTAATAATTTTTCAGAGTCTGTCATAAAAAAAGAATTAGTCTTTCATTATTTTTTCTCCCATAGAAACTAACATATTACCTAAAGTACTTCTGTCAACTTTTTTATGATTTAAGACTTCAATATTATCCTCTAGTTTTGCATCTAAATCAGTTATACGGATATTTAAATCGGTGGCTAAATTGTCTAAAGCAGTATTTAGTTCTTTATTCGTTTGATCAATTAAATCTTCTAATTCAGCTTTTTTCTTTTCAATATGATCTTTTATTAATTGAAATTCGTTATCAATTTGTTGAATGTTTTCACCAAAAATCAAATTTTTTATAGCCTCAAGCCTTTGTGCAGACTCCACATTATTTACAACCTCAATTGAATTTAAAACTGCGGGGGTTTTCTTAGTCATATCAAATAAATATTAATTTTTTAATTCAATGAACTTTATGTAATACAAATGTCGTGTTTATTTTTGTAAAAAAAAACATACAATGGCAATACTTGTAAAGTTACTCTTCTATTTTTTACTTTTAATATAATTAATGTGATTTAACTTTAAGGTTATTTACGTTCAATGTATTAAAAAAAGACTATTTGTATTTTAATGTTAAAAATAGAATTGTTCTAAATTTTTTTAGAAAATGAAATATCCTACAAGAATCAAAAATAATGCAAGTATACTTTTGATTATTTTTGATTTAATATAGATCTATGCAATAAACCCCCAAATTTAAATTAAAATTGGGGCTTTACGCTTATAAAAAAATAAACTAAGTTATACTTTCCAACCGTTAATAATCGCTTTCAAAACATTTTCTTTTTGAAGCGTTTTTTTCTGAAAAACAACAGAACCTGGCTCTTCATTGATTATCCAGTAATCAAAAATTAAACTCATAACATTCTCTTTCATTTTATAAGTTTTTAACATAGTATTTAAACTATTATTTTCTTCATCAATATCACTTGATAATAAAGCTCTAGAATCAGTATCTGCATTTATTAATGATTTTGATAATTTTACATTTTTGTGTGATACTGATAAATTATTTTCATCATTGTCATTTAAAAATGATAAATCTTGGTCTAATTGATTTCCCATAATAATTGATTTAATTGGTTAATATGTATTTATATAATAATTTTATTTATTTTGTTTTTCTGTATAGTAGCCTTTTTGATTGTTATTTCCGTCTACTAAATTTTCAACATTGGCATTTTCTTCAACTTCTTTACGATATAATTCTTCATAGTCTTTAGTATATAATGCATCTGGAACTACATTTACATTAAAACTTAACTCTACTGGAATCTTCTTATTAAAGTTTCCGTATAAATATATAAAATGGTTAACCTGTCCTATATTTTTATTACTATCATAGGTTAGTTTTACAAAAATTGTTCCATCAACAGGAATGTTTTTTAATTTAGTTTCATCTACTATAATACAACCACATGTAGGCAGAATATCTGTAATTGTTAACGGTGCATCGCCCACATTTTTAATTTCATAAATAATTTTAAGGTCTTGTCCTTGTAATATTGGAAAATAGAACCTTTTACTATCCACAATATTTATTTTTGTTTCTTTATCTAAAGTTTCACATGAACTTATAAGAAAAGCCAAAACAAATACAACATATTTTAATTTGTTTTTTAAACACTTATATCTTTTCATAATAATTCATTTCTATTTTTGAAGTACAATTTCGTCACATGCAACTTTATTAAACTTTTCGTTTCTGGTAATTTTAATTTTTAAGTTATTTCCTTTTAATGGATTAAAATTTATTTTAAGCAAATACTTACTTGGTTCTGTAAAAACAAAATCAATGTTTTTAGAACTTAACAACTTTTCGTCTTCAAATATTTCAATTTTTGTAGGCGGATATAGCTTTAGTTTTTTGTCGCATAAAAAAGAACATTCTAACGAATAATCTGTTTTAGGTTCTATAGTAGGCAATTCAAAAACAATATCGTCTGTTGTAATAAACATCCAATTTAAATGATAATCTATTGGTAATCCAAAAATACCATCTGTTAAAATTGAAGTATTGGTATAACCCTCGTCTAATTTAGACTTAAAGTTAAGCTTAGTATTCAATAAAATATTATTTGCTCTTTCTTTAGATAAAATATATTTATCTATTTCAGTTAAATAATTTTTTATTTTGCCCCCTCTTTCATTAAATGTCATGATTTGACATGCTTCAAAATTTGATTCTAATTTTTTATAATTTTTTAAAAAAACAGGATTAATAGATTTTGTATCATTACTTTGAGTTAAATAACCGTTTTCTTTGTTTGTCTTAAAATATAACCCTTTTTGTAATTGTGTAAATGCTAAAGAAGTTCTTGTTTTTTTTAAGTTCTCTTCTTCATAACTACTTTCTACATCATTATTTTCGTCTAGATAATCGCAAAATTCATTTAATTTTTCAGGATTCATATAGTTATTAAAAGCCTGATTGACACTCCCGTAAATATTTAATGATTTATTAGAGTTCATAAATGTTTCTTCTAGTTCTATTATATACGAAAAAAACTTACTTCCGGTTTTAGGATAGTACTGAGAATAAAATTTATTTATTAAAGATTCTAGTTCAAGGTCTGGATTTATCAATAAAGATGCTAAAACATAGGTTTTAAGGTCTTGAAAAACAGAGTATTCTTCTCCACTACCATTACAAAAAACTCCAGAAATTCCAATTTTATTATAATACTGAAATTGTTTTTGCGAATAAAATAAGTTAGGAAATGGCGTTAAATAATCATCAAAGTTTACTGAATAATCCCAAACATAGATACTATTTGTTAGTTTTTTCCAATTTTCAATTTTACTTTCAAACTCCTTTAGTTCTTTAGCTTTAGATTCATGAAATGTTGGTTTCATAATAAAATCAATGCTACTTATAAATACACCCGTATTTTTTGGAAGTTTTTTTCTTTTAATAGCGCTTACAGAAGAATAATCAATTGTAAAAAAACTATGATTTGGATATTTCTTTGCCAGTCTTTCAATTAAGCTTAAAACAGCAGGAGCAGCATTTGTTTTTGTATTCCCTATTGATTTACATTTGTTACAACTACATACAATTTCATTATCGCTAGGTGCTATTGTAAAATTGTTTTTATTTGTGTTTGATCCCTTTCCAAAGTTATCAATTATATAATTTGAAATTAACTTAAATGTATTTTCTGAAGAAAAACAAAATTGCTCTTTATTTCTTTCTGTCCCTACTAGGCTAAAACAATCAATTGGTGTGTTTTTTTGTTTAAATAATCGTGCAACATTATGTCCCCAAATTGCCCATTCGTTCTCTAAATTGTGAGTACCTAATTTATGACTGTTAATTTCATTTAAGTTAGGTTGAAAATAAGGCTCTCTGTATTTAAAACTAAAACTAAAATCTTTTAATTTTTCAAATTCTATTATTGACGGTGGTAAGTCATCTGAATTAATATTTGAATCTTCTATAGATTGTTTTTTAAGAAACTGAAAACCTAACCAGGCTAATGATTTACTATCTTTTGCTGTTAATGTTATATTGTTTTCGTTAACTAGAAAAGTAACATCCGACTTAAGCTTTGGGTTTATTTTAAAAAAAATTGATTTGGCAATCTTGTCTTTTCTACCATTTGATTTATTTGAAATTGAAACAAAATTATTAATCCCATTTGTATTTAAATACTCGTAGCATGAATTAGCAGCAACAAAAGACAATGTATCTAAATAAACTATTTGATACGTTTTTGATTCTGCATTTAATTTACTACATGATATAAAACAACATGCAAATAAGATTATAATAAAATATATTTCAATTTTTTTTATCATAATGAATAATATACTTGAAAATAAAAGTTAAACAAATTTCTATAAGTTGTTTCAGTTTCCTTAAAGTTGTACCAGTTGCCTAATATTCCTAATGTTAGTTTGTTACTAATCATGTGCTGACCTCCAAGACCAACCATTGTGTTAAAAGCGTTATATTGGCTATATAAAGACAAATCTAAAGCTCCTGCTTCTGAAATTGTACCAACCGAAGTCATTGCTTGTATATAACTTCTGTTTTGGTCGAATACATAAAATTTTGAATTAAGTAAAATGTTATAAAAAACATCATTTTCCATATAAACATTCAGTCTAGCATTTAACCATACATTTTCCCAACTTTTTGACATTCCTCCAACAAAATTGATTAATGAAAATTGATTAGGTAAATTTCTATATCCAACTCCAATTTCAGCCTCCATTTCTTTAAATACAGAGCGATATAAACTTGCATTAAAAATTATTTGCGGAAAATATCTTGTACCATAGCCCCCATTTACCATTGCATGAGTTTTTTCATTAATTACTCTATTCCATTCCAGTTGTATTAAATAACCTGAGCCTAAATCTTTACCTGTATAGTTTAATCTTCCTATATAGGTATTTTTTCGATTATAAAAACGGGTGTACTCTAAAGTAGAAATTCCGCTTACACTAATATTATCACTAAACTTACTTCTTAAATGAAAAAATGCGAATTGACTTTTATGCGTTTTTTGTAGTAACCAGTCCATATGGTGTTTTCCTTCTGCACCTTCATTATTAGCCATTAAATAAGGCTTTTGATAGTAATATGCAGAATCGTATTGTTTTTGCAATTGAAAAGCTAATCCTTTATAATATTTTATTTCAATATTATTTTTATCAAGCTTTAATGCGTCATTAGTTAAATTTAACAATTCAGCACTTTTTTTCTCTTTATATAATATTTTACTTCTCCCTAATACTGTTGCTGCTTTAACGTTAATTAAATCCGTATTAAATGAATATTTTCTTAATAATGGGTTAACAATTGTATCGGCATTATCAAAATCTTGTAAATAGTTATATGACTCTGCAAGTTTTGCAGAAAAATGGATGTTTTCTGGATATTCAATATTTGCGTTTTTTGAATACTCAAGAGCCATATCATAGTTCTCCATAAGAAATGAATTATTAATAGCATATTTTAATGCTAATTCATTTCTAGGATTGGATTCAAGAACATCATTAACGATTTCTAATGCTTTATCATTTTGCCCTACTTCATTAAGCTTTTTTACATATTGCAAAGAAACTTCTTCATAACCGCTTTTGTAAATATCTATATAATTTTCGTCTGCAATTTTTATTACATCTTTATATATACTTAATGCTTCTTCATATTTTTCTAAATCTTGTAAAATAACTGCTTTTTTTAAGTGGTTATTTATGTTTCCAGGATATAAATCAATTAATGAGTTTACAGTACTCATAGCATCTTCATACCTGTTTAATTTTACATAGACACTTACTAGTAATTGAAGAACATTCTCGGATAAATCAAATTGAGAGACGTTTTTTAAATAGTTTAACGGAATTAAAGACTCAACATATTGTTGGTCTGAAATTAAATCTTTTGCATATTGATATTGATATTGATTATAACTATCTAGAATATCAACATCATCAGGAAATCTTTGGTGTAATTTAACAATTAATTGATTTTCTTTTGTTTTATTACCCATTTGCTTATAAAGTATGTATTCTTTATAAAGTATATCTTTTGTTTCTCCAATAGATTTTTTGGCTTTAGAGATAAAATATTCTGCATCTGAATAATATCCTTTTGTAATAGAGGTGTTTAGTAAATAGTTTAAAGCTTCTGTATTAGATGGGTTTTTTTCGAAAATTTTACCATAAAGAACATATGGGTCATTTTGACTTTGACTTCTAGCATTTTCTAATAACATGCTATTGTACATTTGACTAACATCTGCGCTGCTATTTCTTTTAGAGCGTAAAAAATTTAATGCGCCCATTGAATCACCTTGGTCACTCAATATACTGGCTTTCTTTTTTATAAACAAAGAATTATTTGGAAATGCGGCTAATGCTTTATTAGTATACAAAAGTGCTTTATCAGTATTCCCGGCAGACAAATAAGTATTTATTGCTTCAGAATATAATTGAGGGTCTTTTGGGGATAATTTAATTAATTCATCAATTTTTGATAATGCCTCTTCAAACTTACCTTCTTTTCTAAGTTTTGTGATTTCATCATGCAAGTCAAACTTATAGTCTTCCTTTAGTTGAGAATCTTGTGGGTATATTTGATTAAACCTTTTTAATAATCTATTTGCTTCTTCTGAATTTCCTTGCAATTTATATAGATCTATTTTCTTTCTCCAAAGACCTTTCCAATAAGGGTTTACTTCTAAAAGTTCATTAACATAACATATTGCTGCTGAATAATGTTCAGATACCATTTCAACATTTACCAAAATTTGTTTTGCATCAACATTTTTTGGATCTATTTGTAATGATCTCATTAAATTAAACCTAGCTTTATCATTATCTCCTTTTAAGTGATAGTATTTACCATTTAACATTAATAAATCTGAATCAAGTGGAGATTCCTCTAAACCTTTATCAATAAAGACCTTGGCTTGATCCGATTTATTTTGTTTAAACAATGCGTTTGCTTGATCAAAAAGTGATACGTCATTTTGTGCTAAAGCAAAAAATGGCAAACAAAAAATTAAAACATTAAAGAGTATTCTTTTATTCATATTAAACAATGTATTATTTAGTTAGCTGTACTACTTCTTATTTCTTCCCTTGGTGTATTAGTATTAAATCCTTGTCTTGTCATTTGACCCCACTCAAAGTTCTTTTTAGAAAGGAAGTCAATATATCCTTTAATACTAAAAAAGACAATTAATGGGTGATATAAAATAGGCTCTACAATACAAAAGAAGAACAATCTAATATATTCTCTATCAGTAAACATATGACTTACTTTTCTTTCAAATAAAATTGTAAAAAAAGAAAGAGTTAAACCTGCTATATAAATAAAAAATAGCATTATCCATACAGTATTAAAATTTATACCTCCAAAAAACAATAGATATATTGTAAATAAATAACCTAAAAACTCGATTATTGGTGCTAAGAACTCAAACATAAATATATATGGGAATGTAATTAGACCCATTTGTTTATATCTTCTATTAAAAAGATATTTTCTGTGAATTGTAAATATCTGAAGTAATCCTCTAGCCCACCTTGTTCTCTGTCTATTTAATACCTTAACTGTTGGCGGTCCTTCTGTCCAACAACAAGTATCAGGAATTTGCGCAACACGATACTTTTGTTTATAGTTTACCATATAGGCAATCATACGAGTTGTCATATCCATGTCTTCTGCATGCGATAAAGGGTCATAACCACCAGCGGCAATTACAACTTCTTTATTAAACAAACCTAAACCACCAGAAACATTATGAACTGCATTTATTACTGAAAAGCCCATTTTACCAACTAAATAACTCCTTAAATATTCAATTTCTTGATATAATGGTATTATAGCTTTTGGGAGTTTTGTTTTGGTCATAATTCCAGATTCAACCTCACAACTGTTAGACATCCTCATTGTTGCACCAACAGCAATTACTACTTCTTTTGATTTAAGCACTGGCTGTATCATATTAATTAATGCATTACGTTCTAAAACGCAATCTACATCAGTACAAATAAAATATGGGTGCTTTGCAACATTTACCCCAGCATTTGAAGCGTCTGCTTTTGTACCACCATTTTCTTTATCAACAACAATTAATCTCTCAAATTTTGGATTGGTTGATTTAAAAATTCGTTTAAAGGGTTTTGTTTTAATTTTTTCAACATATGCAAATTGAGTTTCCTCCATTTCAAAATGTTCAATTAATAAATCTAAGGTACTATCTTTACTACCATCATTTACAATAACTACCTCAAAATTTGGGTAATTAACGGTTAGCATAGAACTAACATTACTTATAATTGTTACCTCTTCATTATATGCTGGAGCTACAATAGAAATTCCAGGAATAAATGGTGATTCGGCTACAATTTTTTCAAGTTCTTTATTTTTTTGAGACAAGTATTTACTTATTCTAAAGTAAGATAATGTAATTAAAGCACTATACAATAATATTAATGTAAGTGAATAAAAAAAAATTACATATTCATAAATTTGTACAAATATTTCCATTCTAATAATTTTGCAGTAAAGGATTTTTAATATGTTCGAAAATTAATTTTTCAAACCCTTCACCTCTTTGTTCTAATACGTCAACTACTTTTTTACCATTATCCCCAAAATTATACATGGTTTGTCCTATTTCAATTTTCAAACTAGTTTCATAGGTTTTATCAAAAGCATTTACGAAAAATTTTAAAATTTTATTTTCACGATTAATGTTTTTCAAACTTCTAATGATTACAACTTGAACATCTTCTGAACAGACTGAATATAAATCAATAATACTGTCTTTATATTCTTGAATTCCTAATAAACTAAGCGAATTAAGACATTCAATTTTAACTTTATCTTCTTTTGTTGTTTTAAATAAATCAAATAAATAGGCTCTATTTTCTACTTGTAGGAAATAACCAATTTCATAAATAAACAAACATTTTAGCTCAACGTTTTCTATTATTGGTACCCAACGAGCAAAATTAGGAATTGTTTTTACTGATCTACGTAATAAAATATCATGAATTTTAATCTTATCCCATCTTGTAAAATCTTTATCAAAGTCTTCTTCGAAAAAACGAAATGGATCATGTTTACTTAAATGTATTTGGGCAAGCCTTGCTCTTTTTCTAAGTTCGTTATTTTTATGATAAACTAAGGTTGCTAATATAGATTCAGAAATTGTTGCGTTTAATTCAATAATTTCATTTAAAGTATCCATTTTTTCCTTATAACTACCCTTTGTTAGCCTTTCATCCCAAAAAACACCTAAATCAAATATTCTACATAAGTTTCTTGAATTATGATAATTAAACTCGTCACTTAAATATTTCACACAGTCTAACTTAATAGACATTAACATTGATATTATTGTTTTCCAGTCCTTTTTAAAGTCTTCATCAAATTCAAAAATACTTTCTCTTAAAGAATCAAATTCTATATTCTCCCTATTAACAAGTAATTCTATTAATTTTTGGTAATTTAAATCTTCTTTGTTTATTACAATATTTTTTTTGTTTTTTTTAAAAAGCTTTTGAAATAATGAAACAATTATTACCCCTAAGTTAAAAAACAAAAAGAAAAGAATTATACTTACCGCTATCTTTACAACAAGTGGATAAGTATCTAAATTAAAATAGAAATAATCAATATAATAATTAATTAATCTCATAATAGGGGTTTGGTTAATAACACTATTTTAATAGTAAATAAAAAAAGGTTTTTGCCTTAACAAGCTTTTGTAAAATCATTTGTTTCAATTACTTAAAACTTTTTCAATAAATTCTAATACACAAACTTACCTCAATTTACACACACACACATATTCAGTCCTGAATTTTCTTGTTTTTTCGATAAAGTGTATGATTTTATCGACAAAATGCAAATAGTCTTTACTATTTGAAACTTCTAAATGTTAAAAAATTTGAATTTTATGTATTTAAGATCTTGCTCAAACAAAGTGAACAAACGAAATGAACAAGTTTCAGGTTTACAATTTATGTTATAGTTCTAAAGCTTTTTTAGGATTATTATCTAATAATAACTCCATTGGGTTTTCTAAAGCTTCTTTAACCGCAACTAAGAAACCAACAGATTCACGACCATCAATAATTCTATGATCATAAGATAATGCAACATACATCATTGGGTGAATTTCAACTTTACCATTTACTGCAATAGGACGCTCAATAATATTGTGCATTCCTAAAATTCCAGATTGTGGAGGATTGATAATTGGCGTAGATAACATACTTCCAAAAACACCACCATTTGTAATAGTAAATGTTCCACCAGTCATATCGTCAACCGTAATTTGACCATCACGAGCTCTAATAGCTAATCTTTTAATCTCAGCTTCAACACCTCTAAAAGTTAAATTTTCTGCGTTACGAACAACAGGAACCATTAATCCTTTTGGTCCAGAAACCGCAATTGAAATATCTGCAAAGTCATAAGCAACTTTATAATCACCATCCATCATAGAATTCACATCTGGATATAATTGTAAAGCTCTTGTAACTGCTTTTGTAAAGAAAGACATGTATCCTAAACCAACACCATTGTGTTTTGCTTTGAATTCGTCTTTATATTGGTTACGAATAATATTAATTGGCGTCATGTTAACTTCGTTAAAAGTAGTTAACATAGCTGTTTCATTTTTAGCAGCAACTAAACGTTCAGCCACTTTTCTACGCAACATTGAAAGTTTTGATCTTTCAGAACCACGAGAACCACCTGTTGGAGTTCCCATAGATGGAACTGCATTTACAGCATCATCTTTAGTGATTCTACCATCTTTTCCTGTTCCAACAATGTCAGAAGGATTTATGCTTTTTTCATCTAATATTTTACGTGCTGCCGGAGAAGGTGTTTGAGAAGCATACGTTTTTTCTGCAACTGGAGCAGCTTTTGGTGCTTCTACTTTTTTCTCTTCAACTTTAACTTCTGATTTAGCTGGCGCATCACCTGCTGGTTTCGCTGCACTTGTGTCAATTAAACAAACAACTGCTCCAACTGCTACAGCATCACCTTCTTCTGCTTTAAGTGTAATAATTCCACTTTCTTCAGCTGGTAATTCTAGTGTAGCTTTGTCTGAATCTACTTCAGCAATAGCTTGATCTTTTTCAACATAATCTCCATCTTGTACTAACCAAGTTGCGATTTCTACTTCTGTAATTGACTCACCCGGTGAAGGGACTTTCATTTCTAAAATCATATCTTAATAATTTTAATCTTTTTAGGACTTTTCTATTTGTGTGTTGCTACTATAAAAGTAGTTATTTTATTGAAATAATGTTTTATCAAATATCATAGCAATAGCATTTTTTTGACGTCTTTTTGAACGCTCATAACTTCCTGAAGCTGGTGCACTGTAGGCTTTTGGAGAAGCTAAACGTAATTTTACTAAATCAAAATTCATTAACATAAAACTATATGCACCCATGTTTTTAGGTTCTTCTTGTGCCCAAACGTAATCATTTACTTTAGGATAACTTGCTATAACTTCTTTTATTTGCTCTATTGCCAATGGAAATATTTGCTCTAAACGAACAACTGCTACATCGTTTCTACTCAATGCTTCTCTTTCTGCAATAATATCATAATATACTTTCCCTGTACAGAATACTAACGTTTTAATTGCTTTTCTATCTGTTACATTTGGATCGTCTAATATTTCTTGGAATTGACCATTTGTTAACTCTTCAATTTTAGAAGTTGCTTGTGGATGACGTAACAAACTCTTAGGTGTAAACACGATTAATGGTTTACGGAAAGTTGATTTCATTTGTCTTCTTAACAAGTGAAAGAAGTTAGCTGGCGTAGTACAATCAGCAATATACATATTGTGTTTTGCACACATTTGCAAATAACGCTCCATACGTGCCGATGAATGTTCTGCTCCTTGATTTTCATAACCATGAGGCAATAAGAACACTAATCCGTTTTGGTTATTCCACTTATCTTCTCCTGCAGAAATGTATTGGTCAATCATTATTTGAGCTCCATTTGAAAAATCTCCAAATTGTGCTTCCCAAATTGTTAATGTGTTTGGAGATGCTAAAGCATAACCGTACTCAAAGCCAACAACTCCATATTCTGATAAGTGTGAGTTGTATATATAAAAGTTTCCTTTTTTATCTTTAATATCGTTTAGTAAAACAACTTCTTCCTCAGATTCTTCTACTTTAACAACAGCATGACGGTGTGAGAATGTACCTCTTTCAACATCTTGACCAGAAATACGAACATCATACCCTTCTTTTAATAAAGAACCATAAGCTAATAATTCACCCATTGCCCAGTCTAAATTATCATTTTCGAAATACATATTATTTCTATCCTTGATAATTTTAACAATCTTGTTAATGAATTTTTTATCTGAAGGCAACTCGCAAATTGTATTTGCAATTGCAGTTAATTCTTTTTTATCAAATGTTGTGTCGATTTTTTTAAGCATTCCCTCATCAGAAACTTGCTCAAAATCTTTCCAAACATTTTTCATGAAAGGAGTAATAACCGTTAAATCTTTTTTACGAGATTCCTCAAGGTTTTCATCTAATTTAGCTTTGTATTTAGCTTCTAATTCTTTAACATAACCAGCATCAATAACGCCGCTTTGTTTTAATTTTTCTGCATAAATATCTCTAGGATTTTTATGTTTTGAAATTGCTTTATATAAAATAGGTTGCGTAAATTTAGGCTCATCACCTTCGTTGTGCCCGTATTTTCTATATCCTAATAAATCGATAAATACATCACTACCAAATTCCATTCTATAGTCTAATGCAAATAACATTGCATGTACAACTGCTTCAGGATCATCTGCATTTACATGCAATACTGGTGACAAGGTTACTTTTGCTATATCTGTACAATAAGTAGACGAACGAGCATCTAAATAGTTTGTTGTAAAACCAACTTGGTTATTAATTACAAGGTGAATAGTTCCGCCTGTTTTATAACCATCTAAATTTGCCATTTGAATAATTTCATAAACAATACCCTGACCCGCAATGGCTGCATCACCGTGAACAGCGATAGGCAATACTTTTGAAATATCATTTGGATGATTTCTATCTTGTTTTGCTCTAGCAATTCCTTCAATAACAGCACCTACTGTTTCAAGATGCGAAGGATTTGGAGCTAAATTTAAATTTATTTTCTTTCCTGAATCTGTTACCCTATCAGATGTAAGACCTAAATGGTATTTAACATCTCCATCAAAATGCATGTCATCATCATAGTCTTTTCCGTCAAATTCGGAAAAGATATTTTGCGTGTTTTTACCAAATATATTTGCTAAAACATTTAAACGACCACGATGTGCCATTCCCATAACAAATTGTTCTACTCCTTTTTCAGCCGCTGCTTCAATTAAAGCATCAAGTGCAGGAATAGCTGACTCACAACCTTCTAATGAAAAACGCTTTTGACCTACATATTTTGCATGAAGAAAAGTTTCGAATGAAACCGCTTCATTTAATTTACGAAGTATATTTTTCTTTTCATCAGCGTTAAAATTTGGCTGATTATCATTTATGTCTAATTTGTTTTTTATCCAATCAATAACTTGAGGCTCACGAATATACATATACTCCACACCTATAGACTGACAATAAACACGTTCTAAATGCTTAACAATATCTGCCAAAGTACTTGGTTGCATGTTAACCATTTTAGCAGCGTCAAAAACTGTATTTAAATCCGAAGATGATAATCCGAAGTTTTCTAACGCTAAAGTAGGAGAATAGGTTCTTCTGTCTCTAACCGGATTAGTCTTTGTAAACAAGTGACCACGAGTTCTATATCCTTCAATTAACCTTAAAACATTAAACTCTTTTTGTGTTTTTTCTGAAACCTGTCCATTTGAACCGTTTCCTGAAGCAACATTTGCAACTTGCTGTCCTATTTCTTCAGATCCGTAATTGGCTTGTCCAAAATCAAAACCTTGGAAAAAACTTCTCCAACTTGGTTCAACACTATCGGGGTTTTGAGTATATTGTTCGTATAGATCTGCAAAAAAAGCAGTATGTGCAGCATTTAAAAAGGAAAACCTATCCATATTATATGTCTAAATGACGTTTTGGTTAAAAATTCATTGCAAAAGTAAAACATTTGTAATAATCTTTTAAAGATTTTTGTATTTTTATAACATTAATTTTCAAAAATGAGTTTTATGAAAAAGAATACTCCAAGTATTTTAACATCTATATTGAGTTTTGTGCTGTTAATTAGTTATTCAACTAAAGTTAGTGCGCAAATTAATTCTTCTCCGCAATCTAAAAGTCCATTTTGGGACAAAGTGCAAATTGGTGGCGGACTTGGTTTAGGTTTTGGAAATGGTTATACAAATGTATCTATAGCACCAAGTGGAATTTACAACTTCAATGATTATGTTTCTGCTGGTGTAGGACTCCAATATGGCTATGTAAATCAAAAATATTTTTATCAATCCCATATATATGGAGGAAGTATTATAGCCTTAATAAACCCCATTAAATATTTACAAATTTCTACAGAATTAGAACAACTAAGAGTTAATAGTACTTTTGATACAAACAGCGGAAAATTAAATGATGACTTTTGGAACACTGCGCTGTTTATTGGAGCTGGTTACAGAACTAACAATGTAACCTTAGGCATTCGCTATAATTTATTACACAACAATAATAACAATGTTTATGCAGATGCGTTTATGCCTTTCATAAGGGTTTATTTTTAGAATCATGAAAAAAAAATATTTTCTTTTATTACTAAGTTGCACATTTAGTTATTCGCAAAGTTTAAAAGTTGACTTTACAAATAACACATTGAATAAAAAAATGACGTTTAAAGATTTAAATCTTCAGTTTATTCCTTTAGATTTTGTTTATAATGAAAATACGTCTTTTTTTTACTATAATAACCTTACAGGTTTCACAGATAAATACATAGAGGTTGGAAACACATTTTATTTGAGCCAAACTTCTGTTTTTAAACTTGACAAACGAGATTCTTTTAATCCAAACGGCACAAATGATATTAGAGCAGCTGTTCTTTTTGGAGCGCTAAATTTACTACTTAAAAAAAACTAATACTTGTTTCTAAACCACACTTTTTGCCATTCTCTTTTTAAAACAAGAAAAGAAACTTGTGCAGAAAGTTCCGCTATATCCGAACCATCTAATTTTTTAATTTGTTCTTCAGAAACATCAACTATATAAAGAAGGTTTAAATATTCTGCAAATTTATATTGTATTAGTTTGTATATTTTTTCGTGTAATTGATTTTTTAAATCTATTGGCAGAATGTCTAAAGCAAAATCAATTGGCTCATTCGCAAAATTAAAATCTTTATTAATTTGCTCTACAAGTTTAGTATAGAGAATATCTACTTCTGCTTCTAAAAACAAAGACTCAATTGTTGCTGGTTCTTTATACATTTTTCAAAAACCTAGACATTTCTCTTCATTAAAGATTCTCCAAAAGCTCTAAGCAACTTTTTCTTATCAACGCATATTTCCAATTTGCTTAATTTTTCAAATGCTTTTTGTGTGTAAAGCTCTATTGCTTCCTGTGTTGCATTACTAGCTCCTGTTACATTAAACAATTCTTTTACTGAATTCACTTTATCAGTATTAACAGAAGGCTGAATAGAAAATAAATGAGAAATCATTTCTCTATTTTCAGCTGAAGAATACTCCATTGCTTTTAAATACAAATAGGTTTTTTTATTTTCAATAATATCTCCCCCTACTTGTTTTCCAAAAGTTTTTGGATCTCCAAAGGCATCTAAATAATCATCTTGTAATTGAAATGCAATTCCTAAATTTAAACCAAAATCGTAAATTAAATTTGCATTTTCTTCAGAAGTTTCAGCTACAATTGCCCCCATTTTCATTGCTGCACCAACTAAAACCGCTGTTTTAAATTCAATCATTTTTAAATATTCTGGAATTGTAACATCTTCACGAGTTTCAAAATCCACATCATATTGTTGCCCTTCGCAAACTTCTAAAGCAGTTTTGCTAAACAGTTTTGCTAATTTTTGAAAAATAGCTGGTTCATAATTTTCAAAATATTGATATGCTAAAATTAGCATTGCATCTCCAGAAAGAATACCTGTATTAATATCCCATTTTTCATGTACAGTTTCCTTTCCTCTGCGTAAAGGTGCATCGTCCATAATGTCATCATGAATTAATGAAAAATTATGAAAAACCTCAATTGCAGTTGCAGCGTTTAAGGCTTTTTTATAATTGGTATCAAATATTTCTGCGGTCATTAATGTAAGTACCGGACGCATCCTTTTCCCTCCTAATGATAAAATATATGAAATAGGCTCATATAAATTATTAGGTGTTTTTTTTACTTGCAAAGCATTAAAATGTTCGGAAATTACTTCTTGATATTGCGCAATAGATTGCATAAAAAACAATGAATTATAAATGAAGTACAAATTACGTCAAAAAAAATCAAATGAAGGGTTTCAAATTACACAAAAAAAAAGAATGTTAAAAAATTGTGAAACTTTGGAAACTTTTTTTGTTTTAAAAGTTTCCTACGTATGTTTGCACTTTAATTATTAAGACATGAAAGACCAAATTTTATTAAAAGCAACTGAAATGTTCCTTACACTAGGTTTTAAAAGTGTAACAATGGATGACATAGCTGCCGAAATGGGAATTTCTAAAAAAACCATTTACCAACATTTTTCTACTAAACCAGATTTGGTTAAAGAAGTAACATTAAAACTTTTTGAATCCATTTCTTGCGGAATAGATACTATTAGTGAAAATAACTTAAACCCCATTGAAGAGCTTTTCGAAATTAAAAATTTTGTTTTACAGCATTTAAAAAACGAAAGTGCTTCACCTATTTATCAATTGCAAAAATACTATCCAAAAATTCATTCTACTTTAAAAAAGAAACAATTTGAAAAAATGGACGATTGTGTGATTAGAAATTTAAAAAAAGGAATAGAACTTGGTTTGTACCGAAAAGAAATTATGATAGAAGCTATTGGTAGGCTATACTTTGCAGGGATGTCTTCTCTAAAAGACGTAGAGCTATTTCCAACAGAAATGTTCAATGTAAAAGATTTACAAAATCAATATTTAGAATACCATCTTAGAGGCATTTGCACAAAAAAAGGAATTGACAATTTAGAGAAACTAATTAAAGCTAACTTATAATCATGAAACATAAAATTACATTAACCCTTTTGCTACTTGCAAATATTTTATTGGCCCAAGACGAGCAAAAAAAACACTCACTTACTTTACAACAAGCTATTGAACATGCATTAAAAAATAATTATTCTGCAATAAATGCTACTAAAGATATTCAGGCTGCGAAGGAAAAAAAATGGGAAACTACAGCATCCGGATTACCTCAAATTAATGGAAATATAGGCTATTTAAATAATTTAGACTTCACAGAACAAGGAGTTACTGGTGGTGGTGGTTTTGGTGGTGCTCCAGGAACTGTATCCACAATTACTTTTGGCACAAAACATAGCGTTGATGCAAGAGCAACTTTATCACAATTATTATTTGACGGTTCTTATCTTGTGGGATTACAGTCTGCTAAAGTATATTTACAAATTTCAGAAAACGCAAAAATAAAAACTGATTTCCAAATTAAAGAAATGGTTACAAATGCATATGGAAACGTTCTTTTAGCTAGAGAAAACATTTCTATTCTTGAAAAAAATAAAACCTCATTAGAAAAAACATATTTTGACACTAACGAAACATTTAAAAACGGTTTAATTGAAGAAGAAAATGTAGAGCAATTACAAATCACTTTAAGTCAACTAAAAAGTACGCTTTCAAATGCAACTAGAAGAAGTGACATTGCTTTACAAATGCTAAAAATTGCTCTTGGAATTGACATTTCTGAAGAGCTGATTTTAACTGAAAAATTAGATGATCTTACCACAAACAATATCGATTTAACTATTCTTGCTGAAGATTTTAATGTCAATGAAAATATTGACTATAAAATAAGTCAAAATAATGAAGACTCAAAAAGGTTACTGCTTAAATATGAAAGAAGTAAAGCATTGCCAACCTTAGCTGCAAACCTAAATTATGGTTATAATTCATTTGAAAATAAATTTGATTTTTTAAATCAAAATCAAAAATGGTATAATTACTCTAATTTTGGGGTGAGCTTAAATGTTCCAATTTTTAGCAGCTTTGCTTATGGAGCTAAAAAACAACAAGCTAAAATTGCTTACGAACAAGCAACCACAAAACTAAAAGAAACAGAACAAAATTTAAAATTACAATTTCAAAGTGTCAAAAACGACTATGAATTTAGTATTGAACAATTAGCTACTTCAAAAAGTAATTTAAAATTAGCCGAACGAATTGAAAATAAACAACAAATAAAATTTAAAGAAGGGCTTTCAAGTAGTTTTGAGTTTACAGAAGCACAAAGACAATTATATTCTGCACAACAAAATTATCTTCAATCAATGATTGATGTTATTACTAAAAAAACAGCATTAGACAAAATCACAAACAATAAATAAATTTCAAAATGAAATCGAAAATTAACAAATTCCAAAATAAAACCACAATGAGTAAAAAAATATACATAACACTTCTAACATCTTTTCTTTTACTTTCTTGTGGAGGAGAACCAAAAAACTCCACAACCTCCGTTATTGAAAGCGGCACTTTAGACCAACTAAGAGCAAAAAGAAGTGAATTAGTACAACAAGCCAATGATTTAAGTAAAGAATTAGCGCTTATTGATGATGCAATTGGAAAAAAAGATGCAGACCACAAACTTGCATTAATTACTGTTTTTGCAGCAAAGGACACTGTATTTAACCACTATTTAGAATTACAAGCAAATGTTCAAACGAAAGAAAACATTGTTTTAAATTCTGAAATGGGAGGAATACTACAACAAGTTTATGTAACCGAAGGACAAAGTGTAACAAAAGGGCAAACTTTAGGTAAAATAGATGATGGAGGCTTAAGTTCACAATTAGCACAAATGGAAACTCAAGCTGCATTAGCTAAAACAACTTTTGAAAGACAACAAAATTTATGGAACCAAAAAATTGGTTCTGAAATTCAATTCTTACAAGCAAAAACAAATTATAAAGCGCAACTAAAAGCAGTTGCACAAGTAAAATCTCAATTAGCAAAAACAATAATCAGAGCTCCCTTTTCTGGAACTATTGATGATGTAATTACGGAAAAAGGAAGCGTTGTAGGTCCTGGAACTCCTGTTATGAGAATTGTAAGTCTTAATAATATGTATTTAGATGCAGAGGTGCCAGAAAAAAACATAGGTTCCGTTAAAAAAGGCTCTGAGGTAATTGTAAATTTTCCAGTATTAGGCGAATCTTTAAATACTAAAATATCACAAGTTAGTAATTATATAAATCCTGAAAATCGTTCATTTAATATTCAGATAGCGGTTCCTAATAAAAATGGAAAAATCAAGCCTAATTTAACTTCAAAAATTCAAATTAAAGACTACTCAAACCCTAATGCTATAACAGTTCCTATAAGTATTATTTCTGAAAATGCTGAAGGAGATCAATATCTTTACATTGCAGCTAATGTTGACAAAGAAGGAAATGCTATTGCAAAAAAAGTAATTGTGAAAACTGGTCAATCTCAAAATGGTTCAATAGAAATTACGGAAGGAATTAAAGATGGCGACCAAATTATAAATGAAGGAGCTCGTAGTGTAAAAGACGGACAAAAAGTGTCGATAATTAAATAATAAACTGAATTATGAGTACTAACAATACAGAAAAAGAATTTAAATTATCGTCTTGGGCCATCGAAAATAAGATGACTATTTATGTTACAATGATCATGTTCTTGTTTTTAGGGTTATCGGCATACTATAATATGCCGAGAGAAGATTTTCCTGAAATTAAAGAAACAAAAATATACATCAGTACGGTTTATCCTGGAAACACTGCTGAAGACATTGAACGCCTTATTGTTGACCCATTAGAAGAAGAACTTAGAAACGTAAGTAATGTTGTAAAAGTTTTATCTACTTCTCAAGAAGATTATGGAATTATTACCGTAGAATTTGACGAAAAAATTACGGTTGATGCTGCAAAGCAAAAAATTAAAGATAAAATAGATACTAAAACAAGTGGAGAAGACTGGCCTACCTTTAATGGTGCAAAAGTAGAACCAAATGTTTTCGATCTTAATATGTCTGAAGAAGTTCCAATAGTAAACATTAATATCAAAGGAGATTATCCTGTTGAGAAATTGAAATTATTTGGCGAGTATTTAGAAGACGAAATTGAAGCTCTAGATGAAATAAAACAAGTAGACATTAGAGGAGCTCAAGAAAAAGAGGTAGAAATTGCAGTTGACATCTATAAAATGATGGCTTCAAGAGTTAGTTTTGACGATATAATTAATGCTGTCAGAAATGGCAATGTAACTATGTCTGCAGGAAACCTTGTCTCAAACGGACAAAGAAGAACTATTAGAATTTTAGGTGAAGTTGAAAACCCTTCTGAATTAGAAAACTTTGTAGTTAAAACGCAGGGTGGAGCAATTTACTTAAAAGATGTCGCTGAAGTAACTTTTAAAGATGTAGATAAAACAACTTATGCTAGAGAGTTTGGTAAAAGAGTTGTAATGCTTGATGTTAAAAAACGTGCTGGTAAAAACATGATTGAAGCTGCAGAAAAAATTAAGACAATAATTAAAAATGCAGAAGAAAATGTTTTTCCAAAAGACTTAAAAGTTACAGTTGCAAATGACCAATCTTCAAGAACCTTAAATCAGGTTGACGACCTAGTAAATAATATCATTTTTGGTATTATACTAGTTGTTGGAGTTTTAATGTTTTTCTTAGGATTTAGAAATGCCCTCTTTGTTGGATTTGCAATTCCCATGTCTATGTTCATGTCATTTATGATATTAAATGGACTTGGATATACCATGAACACCATGATTCTTTTCGGATTAATTATGGGATTAGGAATGCTCGTAGACAATGGAATTGTCGTCGTTGAAAATGTTTACCGATTAATGGAAGACGAAGGTATGGGCAGAATTGAAGCTGCTAAAAAAGGTATTGGAGAAATCGCACTACCTATTATTATCTCAACAGCAACAACGGTTGCGGCTTTCGTTCCTTTAGGAATGTGGCCAGGAACAATGGGGCAATTCATGATATACTTTCCAATAACTTTATCCGTTGTTTTAGGTTCTTCATTATTTGTAGCTATATTTTTCAACTCAGTTATGGTATCTCAGTTCATGGATATCAATGAAAAAATATTATCCAAAAAATCTTTAATCCGTTTAAGCACAATTCTTGGCGGTCTAGGTTTATTTATCCTAATTTTTGGTGGAGCATTTAGGGCTTTGGGTTCTGTAATGATCTTTACAGCAATTATGTTTTGGATTTATAAATATGCTGTTAAAGGCTGGACAACTTCATTTCAAAACAATATTTTAACAAAATGGGAAAACTGGTATGAAAGCGGGCTAAGATTTTTCTTGTCGGGGAGAAAACCTTTACTTGTTGTTGGTGGAATGGCATTGATGTTCTTTGTCGTTTTAGGATTATATTTTGGGTGGAGCGTTGGCAGTGGAAGAACTAAAGTAGAATTTTTCCCAGACAATACACCTAACCAAATTATTGTTTATGTTGAATACCCACAAGGTACTGACATTGCAAAAACAAATGAAATTACAGAGTCTATTGAAAAACGTGTTTATACAGTTATTAATTCTAAAGAATTTATAAATACAGACGACAATACTAATTATTTAGTAGAAAGCACCGTAGCACAAGTTGGAGAAGGTGCCGGAAATCCGCAAACAGATGGTGGTTCAGCAGCCGAAATGCCTCATAAAGGTAAAATTACCGTCTCAATGAAAGAATTTAAATTTAGAAACGGATTAAATTCGGAAGATCTTCGTAAAAAAGTACAAGAATCCTTAAAAGATATCTATCCCGGTGTTTCAATTTCTGTAGAAAAAGATGCCGTTGGTCCGCCAGCAGGTTATCCAATCAATATAGAAATCAAAGGTGAAGATTATGCAGAATTAATTAATACTGCAGAAAAAATGAAAGATTTCTTAACTTCAAAGAATATTCCTGGAGTTGACGAGTTGAAAATTGACGTTAACAAAGGAAAACCGGCTATGAAAGTTGTCGTAGACAGAGAAAAAGCTGGTGAAATGGGTGTTTCCGCTGGTCAAGTAGGTAATCAATTACGTCGTTCTATTTTTGGAGAAAAAGCTGGAGTTTATAAAAAGGACGGTGAAGATTATGATATCTATGTACGTTTTAATGAAGAAAACAGGTACAATAAAAGTGCTCTTTTTAACCAGAATATTACTTTTAGAGACATGGCCTCTGGTCAAATTAAAGAAATTCCTGTTGCTACTGTTGCTTCACAGAAAAACACTTCTTCATTTAGTGCTATTAAGCATAAACACACAAAAAGAGTGGTTGTATTATATTCTGCTTTAGCTCCTGGATTTACTGACGCTGGTGCGGCTGTTGCTCAAATTCAGGCAGAAATGGCTAATTTTGAAAAATCAAAAAGTGTGGAGATTGATTATACCGGACAATTAGAAGAACAGGGAAAACAAATGGCTTTTTTAATGGGAGCATTGTTTACTGGATTATTCTTAATTTTCTTAATCTTAATTTTCCAATTTAATTCAGTTTCAAGACCAGCAATTATTATGGTTGCTGTATTCTTAAGTTTTATTGGTGTGTTTTTAGGATTAATGTTCACAGGTTGGCCATTTGTTATTATGATGACCATGATGGGGATAATTTCCTTAGCTGGTATTGTTGTAAATAACGGTGTAGTGCTTCTTGATTATACCGATTTATTAATTGCACGGAGAACGGAAGAATTAAACTTACCTGCAAAAACACAATTAGGTAAAGAAGATATTTTTAATGCAATTGTTGTTGGTGGAAAAGCTCGTTTAAGACCAGTGTTACTAACTGCTATTACAACTGTATTAGGCTTAATTCCTTTAGCTACTGGTTTCAATATTGATTTCTTTAGTTTATTTGCAACAGGTAATCCTCATATTTATATGGGTGGAGACAACGTTATTTTTTGGGGACCGTTAGCTTGGACGGTAATCTTCGGATTAATTTTTGCGACATTTTTAACGTTAATTGTTGTTCCTGTATTATTCTACTTAGTCAATATTTTTAAAATTTGGCTAAAGAATAGAAAATTAAATCCTACTGAAGGATAATCTTCAATACAAATCATAAAAAAAGCTCCTAATTAATTAGGAGCTTTTTTTATATCTTATTGTTTTAGTTATTTACTAAAGCATCTTGAGACCATTTTTTAACAGCATCAATTTTACTTTTAGAAAAATCAACTTCACTTAACGATGCGGCATTCCAAAAAAACCATTTACCAACTTTAGAACCATTTTCATATTCTCCCATTGTTTGTTTTGTTCCAACAGTAGTATAAGAAGTCCATTTCCCATGAAGTTTTCCGTATAAATAAAACCCTTCTTGACTAACTTGCCCATTATCATGGTAATAAGTTGCCTTAACCATATTATCTACTATATCAAATTTAGGTTTAACTTCTTGTGCAAAAAACACTCCTGAAACCAATAACGCTGCTATTAAAATTATCTTTTTCATATTTTCTTTTATGTTTTAATTAATATTATAATAACAAATATAGAAAATATTTTACACTAACAAAACTTTTTCTTAACAATTTGATAACATTGAGGAATTATGGGAAAAATTATAATTCTAAAATTTAGAATTTTGGCGACATGAAAGTTCATTAATTAAAAACAGTTTAATATTCTGTTGGTAAATTTTCTAAAAAATAAATTTCATTCTTTTCCCCTATTTTCAATAAATACATTTAAGGTAATAGTTTTTTTGAGGTCACTTTAAATTAGAGTTATTCTTGAATGTTTTTATAAGGATCCTTTTTGCGCATATCTATTTTAGCACAAAACAACATAATTGTAAAAAAGGATAGTGATATAAACTCACTAGCTTTTTTATTTATTTTTGAATTCACAAAATGGGTTTGGTTCTTTTTTATGTTTGATTTTTTACGGATAGAACAAATTGTTAATCTTTTAAATTTTCCCAAATGAAACTATAAAATGCAGCTTCTTGCGTAGTATGACTGTTGTAAGTTACCTTTCCATAATGCCCAGAATTACTTAATACATTTAAATAAACAGGGTTTTTTTGCGCGCTTCTATTTTTTAATTTAGCGGCAAATTTATAAGAATGAATGGGAGGAACCCTATCGTCATTATCAGAAGTAATTATTAATGTAGTAGGATAATTAACTTCTTCTTTAATATTATGATAAGGTGAATAACCTAATAGAGACTCAAATTCTTCTTTTATTTCTGGATCTCCAAATTCGTCTTCCCAAAATTTTCCAACTGTATATTGCTCAAATTTAACCATATCAAAAACACCTACTTTTGGCACAGCAACTTTAAATAAATCAGGTCGTTTGGTTAATGCTACACCTACAACTAAACCTCCATTTGAAGCGCCTGTAATCGCTAATTTATTAGGGGAAGTATATTTTTCTTGTATAAGAAACTCCGCAGCATCTATAAAATCATTATAGGAATTCATTTTATTTAAACCCTTCCCATCTCTATGCCATTTTCTTCCTTTTTCACCACCGCCTCTAATACTTGCAAAAGCATAAACACCACCTTTTTCTATAAAATATAAAAGCCCGGTATCGTAACTCGTTCCGCTAACTACACCATAACCACCATATGCTTTTAAAAGTGTCGGGTTGTTACCATCTAATTTTACTCCCTTTTTATGAATAATAGTTATAGGAATATCTTTATTATCTCTGCTTCTGTAAGTAATTGCCTTGGTTTCAAAATGATTGAAAGGGAAAAGAGGCGTTTTCGGTCGTATGTAATCATTATAATAGATATTTGTATCTCCAGTTTCTATATTTAATTTGTAATTTAAATGGGAAATTGTGTTGGAATAAAAAGTTACAAATAAGTCTTTAGTTTTAGAATCATAAAAGCGAATTGAAAAATCCATTTGCATTGGAGCTTCAAATTTTCTGATAAACTTCCCATCGTTATCATGTATGTTTATATAATTCCTACCTAATACTTTATATTTACAAACTATATATTCGTCCAGAAAATTTACGTCCACTAATAAATTAGAATACAATTGTGGAATTAATTTAATTCCTTCCGATGGATTATCTATGTCAAAATAGCAAATGTCTCCCCAGTCTGTTTTGTTACTAGTGTAATAAATTTTATTATTCTGACATTTTAATATATTTATGCCAGATTTATCATTTTCAATAAATTTTTCTAATTTAAAGGTAGGGTCATCTAATGAAGCAGAGTAATAATCTTGACCCGTTCTTTCTTTATTAGTTTCAATTAGAAACAATTTATTTCCTTTTGTAAAAAAATAAAAAGAACTCTCTTTTGCAGTAGCATCATAAACTAATCGATCTTGATCTTGTTTGTCTCCTAAAACATGATAAAATAGTTGGTAGGTAGAATCTTTAGCAAGAATATTTTGATTGTTGTTTTTCTTATAAAATATTCCGGAATCTTCATTCCAAGTAACGTTTGAAAATTTTATATTCTCTAAAATGTCTTCTGTTTTGTCTTGTGAATTGATATTTACAAAATGAATTTGATTTCTATCACTTCCATCCAAACTTATTTTGAAAGCTAAATATTTCGATTTTTTCGAAGGATAGTAGCCAGAAATGAAAGCATTTTTGTTTTTAAATAAACGATACGGATTTACAAGTTCTCTTGGTGAATCATTCAACTTTTCTCTATAATGAAGCACCGCTGGCTGGTCTTTGTCTAACAAGTAATTAGAATAAAACAAACGACCTTTTTTAATTGGTAAGCTATTTGTAGAAAGGTAATCATAATCTTTAATTTTAAATTCAAAATTATCATTATCAGTCACTTCTTTTAATAATTTATTTGAAATTTCATTTTCATCATTAACCCAATTAATAACTTCACTATCAGAAATATTCTCTAGCCATGCATATTCATCAGAGTATGAAATACCATGTTTAGACAAAACGGTTTTGTCTTTTTTTGTTGAAAGAATGTTTTGAGAAAATGTATTTATTGAGAAAAGCATAATTCCTAGTAAAAGGTGTTTCATTGTAAATGTATTTTATGGGAGCAAATATAACACTTCAATTTATAGAGATAAATACGTTTTGGCTCTTTTTTTGCAGTATAATTTGTACATTTAACTTAAAATAGATTATATGATGATTTATAAAATAATAACACTTTTTTTTAGCTTGTCTTTTCTTTCATGTGGTACTTGTAAAGAAACAATTCAAAGCACAGAAAAAATACAATTACAAGAAGAAATACAAGAAGTGTATTTTCAAGGCTGGGTCGCTGGAGTTCGAGGCGGTGGAGCAGGAATAGGTTTTTATGTAAACTTTAAAAATTCATTAAAAGATAATATTACGCTAGAAAAAGTTCATTTTAAAACCTATGAAGCTAAGTTTACCAAGGTAAATGAAACAAACTACATAGCAAATATTAATACTGGTCAAAACCAAAGAGACGAAATATTGGTTGAGACAGATGAAAATATTAAAAAAGAAATAAAAGTTTCAAATATAAATTTGAAAGGCAATCAGGCTATTTTATTTTTTAGAAAAGACGGTAAATTGTATTCTAAAACAATAGAAGATGTTAAAGAAAAAGAAATGATTGCTTATCCTTCTATGAGAAGACCTACAGAATAACTATTTTTGTTTCCTAAATAAAAAAAACCTTGAGTTTATATAAAAAGCTTCTAAATCAAACCGCTATTTATGGATTAGCGACAGTTTTACCAAGAATGTTAAGTTTTCTGTTGGTCAGATTGTATACAGATTACATGCCATCAAGTGAATATGGTGAGGTGTCTATTATTTTCTCCTATTTAGTTTTTTTCAACGTAGTTCTTTCTTACGGAATGGAAACTGCCTTTTTTAGGTTTTATAATACCGAAGAAAAAAAGGAAAATGTAGTCACAACTTCCATGATTTCTTTGTTGGTTTCAACGCTTGTCTTTTTTGGAATTGCTTTGTTTTTTAAAGAAGATATTGCAGTTTTATCGAATAAGAATGTAGATTATATTTTCTACACTATTTTAATCTTGACTTTAGATACTTTAGTAATTATTCCTTTTTCAAAATTAAGAGCCGAAGGCAGACCTATAAAGTATGCAGTTATAAAAATTGGTAACGTAGCAATTAATTTATCGTTGAATATTTTCTTTTTGGTTTTCTTGCCAAAATTATCTCAAAACAGTTCTTTTTTACAAAATATTTATTTCGAAAATTTTCAAATTGGTTACATATTTATTTCAGGAGTAATAGCAAGTCTATTTACGTTATTAGCACTTTTACCAGATTATTTTAAACTGAAATGGCAATTTGACATTGAGCTTTGGAAAAAAATGACAAAATATGGTTTTCCAATATTAATTGCTGGAATTGCATTTGCAATCAACGAACATTTTGATAAAATTTTATTAGAATGGATGCATGTTGATTTAGCCAATATTGGTGCTTATTCGGCTTGTTATAAAATAGGAATGTTTATGGTATTGTTTAGAACAGCATACACGCTTGGAATTGAACCTTTCTTTTTCAGTCATGCAAAAAATGAAAATGCACCGCAAACCTATGCCGAAATCACAAAATACTTTGTAATATTTGGTTCGTTTATGTCACTTGGAGTAATTGTTTTTGCTGATGTTTTAAAAATTTTTTTAGTGCCAAGAGAAGAATATTGGATTGCAATGAATATTGTGCCTTTAATTGTAATTGCTAATTTCTTTTTAGGTATTTATACAAACCTTTCCGTTTGGTATAAGTTAATCGATAAAACAAAAATTGGCGCTTATATCTCAATCGTTGGTGCTTTGGTTACATTATTGTTCAATTTTATTCTTATTCCTTATATAGGATTTATGGGCTCGGCAATTGCAACTATTTTTGCTTATGGCGCAATGATGTTGATTTCTTATAAATTAGGACAAAAAAACTATCCAATTCCTTATGAGAAAAAGAAAATTGGGCTTTATTTAGGGCTTTCAGTAGTATTAAGCTTGCTTTCATTTTATATTCCTATTTTAAGAGAAACCTATGTTTTTGGAATAGCTAGTTTGTTAATTTTTGTTTACTTTGTATATAGAAATGAGCAACAGTTAATACTAAAGATTTTGAATAAAAAATAAAAAGTCCTCATTTACATAATCCGATTTTGATAATCAAATTATATAAATGAGAACTTTAAAATAATATATTTTTCTTATTGCTTCAAAACATCTTTAATTCCATTCAAACCTTCTGAAAATTCAGATAATAAAGCAATTACTTGTGCCATTCTATCATCACCACCAACACCTTTTAAAAGTTTGTTTTTCATAAAAGTGGTTTTGATTTCATTCCAACGACCTTGTTCGTCTTCGGTTTGAATTTGCATCAATTCTTTCAATTTTAATAAATTGGCTTCTGCTCCATTAGTCAAAGTTTGTGATTCGTTTTGATAATGGTTTAAAACAATAGCTTCCACTTCTTTTTCTGTCAAAATTGGTTGAATTTTAGCCACTAATTTATTCATATCACGATAAGAACCTTGTAATTTAAAGTTAGGTTCATTTCTATAATCGTCAGACATGGCAGCCGATTTTATGTATAAAGCATTCGCTTGTAAAACCGTATTTCTTACTTGCATGATTTTTTGTAAAACTTGTTTAAAGTCTTCCATTTCTTGTGAAGAGAAGTTGCCTTCTAAATCATAATTGGTGTCATTTTGCTGAATAGCATCATACAATTTATATAAATTTTGATAAGAAGGTTGCGTTAATCGAACCATATATTCATTCGACATTAATGCATTTTCGATTAGACTTAATTCAAACAAATCACCACTAGAACCTGAAATATCTCCTAAATTGTATGTGTCTGCTCTATTGGCTAACATATCTGGAATCTGGAATTTATCACCACTTTCCGTATACGGATTTCCAGCCATAACCAAGCAGAAGCGTTTTGAACGTAAATCGTATGTTTTTGCTTCTCCGTTATAAATACCTTCAATTTTTCGTTGCCCGTCTGCTAAAGAAATAAATTTCTGTAAAAATTCCGGATTACAATGTTGAATATCATCTAAATACAACATCACATTATCACCCATTTCAAAAGCAAGATTTAGTTTTTCTAATTCTTGTCGTGCCCCAGCATTTTTAGCTTCACTTGGATCGGTAGAAGTGATATCATGGCCAATAGAAGGACCATTGATTTTCATAAAAACCAATCCCATTCTGTCGGCTAAATATTCCATTAATGTAGTTTTTCCATAACCTGGTGGTGAAACTAATAAAAGCATCCCCATTCTGTCAGTACGCTTATTTTCGCCTATAGCACCTAATTGTTTGGCTAAATTGGCTCCAATTAATGGAAAGTAAACATCATTAATCAATTTATTTCTAACAAATGACGTTAAAACCTGACTAGCAAATGTGTGTAATTTTACTTCTTTCTTTTTTACTTCTACCCAATGTTTTTTAAGTTGTTGTAATTCTAAAAAGGCAGGTTTTAATTTGGAATGAAAATAATCTAAACGCGCTGAGAATTCATAATAATCTAAGGCATAAGTAAGATTACTTTCTATAGACTTTAAACCTTTAATTTCGACAGATGAACTTACATTTATAATCTGTTTCTTATGGAAATTTTGAGTCAATATAAAAGCAGCAACTTCTTCTGTAAAACTTTGAGAAAGAATAATGTTTTCATCAATAAAAAACGTTTTTAAGGCATTTTCTATGATATCATAACAAGCTGAAGGGTAAATGTATAAATCTTTTACTTGGTTAATGAAAACGATATCTTTTCCTCTTTCTTTCAAATTTTTAAAAAAGCATTCGTAGATATCGGCAGCAGTTTTAGATATCGAAAAAGCTTTACGATTTTCTTTTTTTAAATATACAGCTGCTCTATAGGCAGAAGTTAAATCAAAACCATCAAAAGATTGATTAAATTCATCAATTTTTTGCGATAACCTTTTATTTAGATATTTAAATTGTTCAGTACTTGAAAACGTTTCTTTTAATAATTGAACAGCATCAAATTGTTTTTCGTAAAATTCTTTGTCTGCATCATTAAGGAAAAACCAAAACAATTGTGCCAAAGCTCTTTCAGAAGGTGTGTATTTTAAAACACCCAATTCATTATTAATTTGTTGTAAGTTTTGTAAAAGAACCAAAGCATCTGTATCATGAACGCCTTTGACTAAACCTTCACCAAAATGAGCTGCCATAAAATCTTGAGCTCTTTGTATATTTACAGATTCTGGAACGATGTTTTCTTCTTGCAAGAAAAGTTCCCATGCCATGTATTCAAAGCGTTTTACCCTATGGTTTTCAGAAATATATTCTTGATTCCAAACTTCTTTGTATTGTTCAATTTCTTGAAACTCTACCGCTTGGTAAAAGTTAGTTCCTGTTAAATGATAAAAATATTGTTGGTCTTTTAAAACTAAAGTTAAGTCTAGTTTTTGTTTGTTAACGGCAAATTTATGTTTACCAAAAGCAATTACAGCATCACCATCTTCAAAAATTTCGTTTTTGTCTTTTAGTTTTCTAACCGATTCTTGTTGTGCTGTTTTTAATAAAGTACTAACTTCTTCAGCCTTGTTTGTATCGTTTAAATCTTTTAATTGATTGGCAATATCGCGCACCTTTTCAATCATTAAGTCGGAAGCAAAATATCCGTTAATTTCGGTTGCAGTTTCAAAAGAAGTAGCTTTATTTTTTACGCCTTTTAAAATACGTTCAGCAGATTGAAACAACATAGTTGTTCGTTTATTTTTAGCTTCTGTTAGCTGAACACTTTTGTTTTGAAAATGGCCATAAACTTCTTCTCTTTTTTCACTAATTTGTTGAATAAATTCGTCAAAATCTACAAATTTAGCTTCCATTTCTTCAAGCTGAATGGAAAGTTTGTTTAAGTAATCTTCGCATTTTTCAGAAGTATTGGCCAATTCTAAAAAGTTGATAACCGTTTGGTCAAAAAGAGTGACTTGTGCTTTAAAATCTGCAGAAAGTTCTTTTCCAGAAATCTGTCTTTTTTTATTATTAAGCTCAACTCTTTGTTGGTTGATTTGTGCAAAAATCAAGGAAATATTTTCAATAATTTGTGTCGAATGCGAAGCGTCTTCAATTTTTAAATTGTTGACAATATCTACTAATAATTCTAACTGTAATGCTACTTCGTCAATATCTTTTTGAAGTGTTTTAGCTTCAATTGTCTTTTTAAGATTAGCAATTTGTTGGGTAATTAAAGCAACTTTTTCTTGGTACGGAATCAAAGCATTATCCTGCAAAAGAAAAGAAACACAAGCATTAGAAAGTTCTTCTGCTCTATCTTGTAATTTTTTCTCTAAAGATTCAATTAGAACTAGGTCTGCATATTTTAATTCTTTAGCACTAATTAATTCACCACGTAAAGCACGAATTTGTGCTAAAATAGTAATAAACTGATCTAAAGATTGGTACGAAATAGTGCTTGTGTCAGATAAAATCTTTTCACATTTTTCTTCTAATTCTTTTAAAGTTTGAGCCGTTTTGTTTTTTACTTCTTGTGCTTTTTCAAACTCATTAATCGCCGCATGTGCAATTTTTCGAATTTCTAATAAAGGTTCATTCAATTGATGAATTTCTGCTTCAGCTAAGAAATAATAACTATCCAAAATTATTGTAGCTTGTTTCACAATATCGTTATACAAACCAGAATATGAATCTTTTTTTGACAATAAAATGTTCAATTCTTGGCATTCAGCCATTACTCGAACTAAATCTTTGTTTCCAATTTTATAAAGTAAATTTGTTTTTAAAGCGTCATCAATGACAACTTCTTTTGTAAAAGGAGTTTGCCAAATTTGAACTAAATGGTGTTTTGTTTCCTCCTCTGATTTGAAATAAGCTAATTTTCCATTATCAAACAAAGTAAAACCATTACAATTGATAGGAGTTTCTATCGTTTGTTTAATAATATTGTAAGGGATTAACAGGTAATCATGCGATTGTTCATCGTAGAAAACAAACATAAAGTTTTCACCATTAACACCTAAAATTCTACGATTGAAATAGACAGGTTTGTCTTCTGTTGCAATTACTTTTATTTCACCTGTTTGTAAAGCATATCCATTTGGGTAAATAACTCCCTGATTTTCGGGCAAAAGAATAATCGAATATTGCAAAGAATCTACTCTTGCTACTTTCTTTTCTTTGTGATTGTATATAAAAAAACGTTCTGCTTCTTGATATGGTTTTATCTTAAAGATAACCAAATTGTTATAGTCGAAATAATGAATTTCAGCATCGTCTAACGTTTGGTCTTTGTGAATTACATCTTCTGCATAAATACCTTTTCCAGAACTAGTATTGTCTTCAATTTTAATGGTAATATCACCACCAATAGCTTCCACAAAAACTTTATCGGCTAATGAAACGTGGGGATGACTTCCAGTACGTTGCATGTCACGGGTGGCTTTTGTCCAAGTAAATTCTTGTTGGTTTGGATATTTTACATCTGCAGCACTTCTAGCATCTACAAAAGTTAAAGTGTTATCTTTAATTAACCATTTAAAAGCCTTTATGTCTGAAGGACTATTGGATAATTGAAACACAAAATACAAATAATTTTGTGTAATATGAAAGCGAACAAAAATAGTATTCCGGTAGTATTTATAAAGATTTTTGAATTCTTCTATAAAAATTTCATCTTCAATAAACTGAATAGGTTGTGGTTCAAAGCGATTGTCTTTCAGTAAATAAGCGGAAAAAACATCGTTTAAGTTTATTTCTGTTCTTAAGCCTAAATGTGTATTATGCCCAACTAAACAAAGTCTTCCTAAAGAAAAAATATCTTTGATATAACAACTTTGATCTGTAGAAATACGTTCATTGGCAATAAGCGAAAAATCAACACCGCCAAAAACTTTTTTACGATCTTCATTTAAGGATTGAATGCGTTGTATTAAATCATCCTTCTGTTCATTCAGTCGATTTTGAATGATTTCGTATGTACCCGTATTTAATTTTTCGTTGCTCATTAATTTTTTTAGTGAAAGTTTAGAAATTAAAACAAGTTCAGTTTGACACAAGTACAACTTTGTCATTCTGAACTTGTTTCAGAATCTCAATCTATTTTTCAATTAGTCTTTGGAAAGAAGCTAAAACGAGTTCAGCTTAACAAGGAGCCTATTATTTTATTTTAAAGGTTTGTTTTCGATTCCTAAATGTTGCGCCATATTCATTGCTCTAGATAAAATACCTTGTTCGTTATCATTAGCTACTCCTTTTAATTGAAAAATTAATGAAGCAACACTCAAGTTTTTAATATCTTCTGATGATATTTTATACTTTTCAACCATGTTCATGACTTTTCCGATAAGGTTTTCATCACCATCGTTACTAATTAAAGCTTGCTTTACCAATTGCGCATTTTCACTATGTTGAATGAATTTATCAATTCCTTTACCAGCTGAAATTTGTCTTACTACATTGTCAAAGAAAGAATTATCACCGCCAACAATGTCAATGTTTGCTGTTTTGAATGCTTCTGCCAATACACTAGCTTGAGCTTGAGCAATATCTTTTTGAATTGAAATTTGTGCTAATTCTACTTCTTTTTCTTTAGCTAATGTTAATCTAAACTCTTCATGCTCTTTACCAGCATCGTTTAGTTTTTTCATTGCTTCTGCTTTTTCGGTAATTCCGGCTGCTTCAGCAAATGCTTTTTCTTTGATTACTTCAGCTTCAGCTAATCCTTCTTGTTTGTTTGCTGCTGCTTTTTTCTCAATAATATTTGCTTCTACATAACCTTGTTTCTCCATTGCTTCCGCTTTGGCATGCATAACTTGCGCTTCAGATAAACCAACAGTTGCTTCTTCTTTTGCTAAAGCTTCTGCAAGAATTTTACGAGCATCACCTTCTTTTTCTGCAGCATCACGTTTTGCTTGTGCTTCAATAACATATTTTTGAGCGTCTTTTTCTGCCGATTGTTTACGTGCTTCAGCAGCACGAGTTAAAGTAATTAAGTTTTCTTCCGCTTCACGAGATGCGATAATTAATTGAACTTGTTTTTCTCTTTCTGCTGTTTTTAATGCTTCAACATCTAGAATACTTTGTTGCTCTTCTACTACCGTTTTTTCTTTAACTAAACGTTCACGAATAACATCTTGAATGTTTTTCTTTTCAACTTCGACCGCTTTATCTTTTTCAATATCGGCTAAAGCTACCACTCTTTCTCTTTCTGTAGCTTCTAACATTCGGTCTTTTTGAACTCTTTCAGTTTCAACTAATTCAGCTCTTTCTTTATTTTTAGAAGCAATAACAACTTGTCTTTGTTTGTTTTCTTCTGCTATTTGAAGTGTTTCCTCTGTTGAAATTCTAACCGATTCAGATTTTAAACGTTCTTCTTCCGCAACTTTTAAGATTTCTGCATTTTCTCTCGATTGAATATTAGAAATTTCTCTACGTTGTTGTTCTTCTTTTTCTGCTAATTGCTTTTCTAATTCAAGAATTGTTTCTCTAGCTTCAACATCTTGTTTCTTGATGGTTTTTTCTTCATCTCTACGAACTAAATTTGCTTTAATATTTTGCGTAGCAGTTAGTTCAGTAATTTTTTTAATACCTTCAGAATCTAAAATATTATCTTTATTTAAATGTAATATAGATGTTTGTTCTAAATTATCAATAGCACAATCATCTAAAACATACCCATTTAAATCTGTACCAATAATGTTTAAGATTTCTTGTCTGAATTCTGTTCTAGCTTCATACAATTCAATAAAATCAAATTTTTTACCTACTGTTTTTAAAGCTTCCGAAAACTTTGCTTCGAATAACTCTCTTAAAGTTCCAATGTCAGAAGCCCTTTGACAACCAATAGTTTGACCAACATTTACAATATCATCAACCGATTTATTTACTCGAACGAAAAAGGCAACCTGAATATCTGCACGCATGTTGTCTTTACAGATTAATCCGTCTTTTCCTTCTCTTGAAATTTCCAGTTTTTTTACAGAAATATCCATGTGTTCTAAACGATGAATAACAGGAATTACAATACCTGCGTTGAAAAACACTTTAACACCACCATAACCAGTTCTTAAAAGGACTACTCCTTGAACGGTTTTTTTATACATGGATAAAATCCAAAATATTAAGCCTAAAAATGCAATTAGAATAACTGCAATTGTAACGTAAAATGTACTCATAAAGTTTTTTAAATTAAATTAATGTTAAAGGTATTTAAATTTCGTAAGATTTTTCAACTAGATAGAATTTTTTATCTGGATTCTCATTTACAATGCAAACATTCTCTCCTTCTTTTAATAAAGAACCGTCTTTACTTTTTACCAAAAGCTTAATTGGGTCTCTATTAATTATCAGTTCAAGCATTCCTAGTTTATCATTTTCAATAGTTGATTTTAATTTCCCTACTCTTCCTAAGTAGTCATAAGCAAGTTCTCCTTTGTGATTGATTTCTTTAAATATTGGTTTTAAAGGCAAACTTATATATTTTGTAATAAACAAACTAAATAAGAAAGCAGGAATAATTGTTATAAAATACATCCAATATGGTAAAGGAATGTAGTAACTTATATTTACATTGATTAACCAGGTGAATAACAAGACAAGTGTTAGAAAAAAAGTAATAGGGATGATATCTAGGTTCAAAAATTTTAAAAATTGAATAAACGAAGAAGGATCACTAGGAACTTCAACTAATCCATCTGGTGCATTTAAATCTGCATCTATATCAGTATCAAAATCTATATCATAATCTCCTAAGCCAGTTACCATTGTCATTATCCAATATAATACACTTAAAAGCAACAAAATGGAAAGTATACTATTGGCAGGGTTAAAGGAAACTTCTATTAATTCTTCTAAGTTCATTTAGTTTACGTTGAATTGTTCTTTTAGTTTTTGTAACTCACTTTCTGCATGAGCATCAGATGTGTTAACTGCAGCATCAATTTCTTGGTCAATGCTTTTAGAAGAGTTAGCTATATCGCTATAAGCGTCTGCTAAAGCTTCTTGTTGTAAAACTTTGTCTTTCATTTTTTCCAACATAGAAATAGTACTGTCAGAATCTATCTGAGTCATTTTTTTGTTGATATCTTGAGTCGCTTTACTTACTTGCACTCTTGCTCTAAGTGTTTTTAATTCACCTTCCCATTTGGAGATAGTTGATTTTAGAGTATTGACGTTAATTTGCATCTTCTCAACGTCACTTACTAGTTTTTCTCGTTCTTTATCTGCAATTTGTGCATCTAATAAAGTTTGCTCTTTCTTTTTTAGCGCTTCTTTAGCTAATCTATCTGCTTCGTCAATAGGCATTTCCTCTTTTATTCCTTTTTGAACCAAGAGCATTGCCTTATTTTGGTAATCACTAGATTGTGAAACTAAAGCTTCTTGTTCGTTTTTTCTACGTATAGATAGTGCTTTTACTTGCGCCATTGCTTGAATGCTTTGGTCTAATTGTTCTTTCATTTCACGAATGCCTTGTTCGGTCATTTTTATTGGATCTTCAAGGCTTCCAATAGCAGAATGTGCTTCCGCTTTTCCTATTCTAAAAAGTCTTTTAATAATGTTCATAATACGTAAAGAATTATAATGTTAATACTATGTTTTTTTGGAGTTATTTAATTAGCATAAATACTATTTCTGTTAAATAACAAACTACTTGAAAAATTAAATATACCATAATGTAATCGTCTTATTTGCTAAACAAGATCATTTCCGTTGAATATTCACTAATAAGTAAACTCAAAGAATTTATAGTCGCAATTAATTCATTTTCATCTAGGTTTTCAGTTTGAAGTGTATTTCTAAAAATTACTTTTTCTCCAGATTCATCTAAAACAAAAGCGCCATGTACAATGTCTCTGTTTTTAATTAATAATTGCTTGTAAATATCTTGTTGGTTATTTTTACAACGGAATAAAAATTGTTCAATAATTAAAATTTGTGGTGCAATTACAAGCATCATGTTTTTTATTCCTTCACTTTCTTTTTCAATAATAAAGGATTGATGTTTTTCGTTTTCCAGTTGAATATTGTACTCTAATTCGAGTAACCAATTCTTAACTTTTGAAAACAATTCTAATTGTTCCATAGATTGTTAGTTTAGTTAGTTGACTTAACAAATATAAATAATTATTTTATTATTGCAAATATTTTTAGCAAATAAATACTATTTACTTTGTATATTTGCAACAAACAATAGCGAAATGACGTATTTTGGAACCAATTTAAAGAAAATAAGACAAATAAAAGGGTTAAGTCAACAAGCATTTGCGGAACTTATTGATTTAAATCGAGGGGTGATTAGCTCCTATGAAGAGGGGCGTGCCGAGCCTAAAATAGAAACGCTATTACGTATTGCTACTTATTTTGGCATTCCAACGGATGATATTATTTCGAAACCGCTTACGGTAAATCAATTAGCTAATTTTTCTTTAATTGAAGAAAGTGTTTCTGTTTTAAACGATGAAAAAAGCATCAATCTTCAGGAAATAACCAAGAATAATGACAAAAAAAACATTGAATTGCAAAAAATATTTGCAAAGTTTGATTTTGTTTATTTTGTAGATGAAAGCTTGTCTAAAGAAAGTGTTTATGAGAAAGAAGCTGTTCTGTTTTTAAAGAAAATGGGAAAAGCAGCTAAAACGGGGAACGATTATTTAACTTTAGAAAATGGCAAGGCTTCTATTTCTGATATATTTTCTGTAAATGGTTCTAATTATCAAATCGTTGGTGTTTTAAACGGTAATTTCAATGCAAATCAAAATACAATTTTACAACGTATAATTTTATTAGAAGAAAAGGTTTTTGGTAAGTAAGTATTATTCCTTTTTTAATTGGTTAACAAATATTTAAAACCAACTATATTTCTTTATTTTTTTTAACTTTGATGCTTAATTTATAAGTGTTAACGATTTGGGAATAGTATATTTTCAAAAATTATAGAAAAAATGAACATCAAAATCATAAATAAATCTTCGCATGAATTACCAAACTACGAAACTATTGCTTCGGCAGGGATGGATTTGCGTGCAAATATTACCGAATCAATTGTACTAAAACCTTTAGGAAGAGCTATTGTTAAAACCGGACTTTTTATTGAGTTACCAATTGACTTTGAAGCGCAAGTTCGTCCAAGAAGTGGTTTGGCTGCAAAAAAAGGAATTACCGTTTTAAATTCTCCAGGAACAGTTGATGCCGATTATAGAGGAGAAATAGGTGTAATTTTAGTAAATTTATCCAATGAAGCTTTTGTAATCGAAAACGGTGAACGAATAGCACAACTTGTTATCGCAAAACATGAACGTGCAGAATGGATAGAAGTTCAAGAATTATCTGAAACATGTCGAGGTGAAGGTGGTTTTGGAAGCACGGGAGTAAAATAAATTTAAAATAATAAAATATGAAAATAATAGTGCCAATGGCAGGTCGTGGTTCTCGACTTCGCCCACATACATTAACAATTCCAAAACCATTAATTCCGGTTGCTGGAAAACCAATTGTACATAGATTAGTAGAAGATATTGCTGGAGTTTTAAACCAAAGTATTGAAGAAGTAGCTTTTATCATTCACGAAAATTTTGGCGAAAAAGTAGAAATCGATTTAATTGCTATTGCAGAAAAATTAGGAGCAAAAGGAACTATTTACTATCAAAATGAAGCCTTAGGAACGGGTCATGCAATTATGTGTGCAAAAGATTCATTAAGTGGACCTGCTGTTATTGCTTATGCGGACACATTAATTCGTGCTGATTTCGATTTAGATCAAACGGCTGATAGTGTTATTTGGGTAAAACAAGTTGAAAAACCAGAAGCTTTTGGTGTCGTTAATATGAACGACAGCGGTGAAATAGTTGAGCTAGTTGAAAAGTCCCAAGAATTTGTTTCAGATTTGGCAGTCATAGGGATTTACTATTTCAAAGACGTTTCTGTTTTAAAAAATGAACTACAATTAGTTATCGATAATAACATTATTCATGGTGGTGAATACCAAATTAACGACGGAATTAAACAAATGATTGAAAAAGGCATGAAATTTGTTCCTGGTAAAGTAGACGAATGGATGGATTGTGGAAATAAAGATGTTACTGTAGACACCAACTCTAGAATGTTGCAATTTTTACATGATGATGAAGAAGAAACAATGATTCATGAAACACTTAGAATAGAAAATTCAACAATTATTCCGCCATGTTATATTGGTGAAGATGTTGTTTTAATTAATTCTATTGTTGGGCCAAATGTTTCCTTAGGAAAATCAACACATCTAACAAACACAAAGATTAAAAACAGTTTAGTGCAAACACATGCTCATATTAGAAATGCGAAATTAGATAATGCAATGATAGGAAATCATGCAACTTTTGATGGTGACTTTACAAGTATTAGCATAGGAGATTATTCTGTACTAGAATAAATAATTTGAAAAACATTAAAACAATAGCATTTTTATTCTTGTTGATTACATTTAGTAATCAACAACTTGTTTATGGACAATCAAATCCAGATGAAATTGCTCTTGTGAATAATGAGATTGAAGATAATTTTTATGAAGCATTAAAACAACGCGGAATTGAAAACTACGACAAAGCAATTATTGCTATTCAGAAATGTATAGAAAAAGAAAACACAAACCCTGCTTTTTATTATGAATTAGGGAAAAACTTTCTTGACTCTAAACAATACATGGAAGCGGAAAATGCTTTCAAAAAAGCCATTGATCTAAATCCTAATGAGCGTTGGTATTTAAATGGCTTATACGATGTTTATTACCAAATAAAAGATTTTTCAAAATCAATTATAGTAGTCCAAAAACTTATTGTCTTTGATCCAAATATGAAAGAAGATTTGGTGTCTCTTTACATGTACACAAGTCAGCACGACAAAGCATTATCACTTTTAAAAGAAATGGAAAGCACTTCTATTTTAAGTCAATCCATGGAATTTTATAAATTAAAAATCCAAAGCAACAATTCAAACACTAAGCCAGAACAAAGGGAATTAGAAAGTGCAATTGGAAAAAATCCAAAAATAGAACAAAACTATATAGATTTAATGATGTTATTTTCGATTGGAAATCAAGAAGAGAAAGCATTTGAAATTGCAAAGAAATTAGCAGAAGAAATTCCGAATTCAGATTGGGCTCATGTTAGTTTATTTAAATTCTATTTAGATAAAAACGAGAATGAAAATGCTATTACTTCTATGTTTAAAGTTCTTCAAAACAAAAAAATTGACGATAGAATTAAGCATAGAATACTAAACGAATTTTTAATTGTTACTATTAACACAAATAACTACGATAAAGAGTTAGAAAAAGCAGTATCTTATTTTGACGACGATAAAAACATAAATATTTCAAAAGAAATGGGTAAGTTTTTTTATAATAAGAAAGACTTGAGCAAAACTATATTTTATTTAAAAAAAGGGTTGCAAAAGGATTCTAATGATTTAGAAACCGCCATCTTATTAATCGACACATTTGTAGTTGCTAAAAATTATACTGAAGTTGCTAAAATTTCCGAAAATTATATCGACTTATATCCAACAATTGCCAACCTCTACTTTTACGCTGGTTTGGGAAACAATCAAATTAACAAAGTATCAAAAGCTAAAATGTATTTAGAGACTGGTTTAGAATTTATATTAGATGATATTGAACTCGAGAGAAGTTTTTACATCCAATTATCAGAATCGTATAAAGCAATTGGTAATAAAGAAAAGCAAGCTTTTTATTTTTCAAAAGCAGAGCAATTACTAAAAATGAAAAAATAATGAAGAAAATAAGTTTTGTACTGGTTTACATATTGTTGCTTGTTTCTTGTAAATCTAAACAAGGCGTAAAAGAACTAGCTGCTGGCGAATCATTAGTTGCTGCAAAAATAATTAACGAACATTATGCTGATAAAAAAGATTTTTTAACACTAAATATCAGAACTACTGCTCGATATAAAGATGACAAACAATCACATTCTGTAAGTGCAGATATACGAATTAAAAAAAATGAAATTATTTGGATTAACATAAAAATACTAGGTTTTCCAGTTGCAAAAGCTCTAATTACGCCAAATAAAGTTAGTTATTATGAAAAAATAAATGGTTCCTATTTTGAAGGAGATTTTAGTTTATTAAGTAAATGGCTTGGAACTGATTTAGATTTTAATAAAGTGCAAAATTTATTTATTGGAAGTGCATTAGACGATTTAACTGCTTCTAAATATGTTGCTAAAATTGAAAATAATTTATACCAACTAACAGAGAAAGAACAATCAAACACTTTAAAGACATTTTATTTTGAAGCCGCGAACTTCTTACTTAAAAAAGAAACTATTTTACAAACAAAGGAAAACAGAAGTTTGGAAATTTATTATACTTCTCACGAAAAACTAAACAATATGTTCTTACCTAATGTTATAAACATTAAAGCGCAACAAAAAGATACAGTATTTATAGATTTAGAATATAAAAATATAATTTTTAACGAAGATTTGAGTTATCCTTTTTCTATACCTAGTGGTTATGATCAAATAAATGTTAATTAAAAACCACAAAACAATACTATCTTTGCAAAAAAAATAAAATGAAGCAATTTCAATTATATATATTATTTTTCTTCTGTTTCTCTTTGGGTTTTTCACAAACGCAACAGGAAAAATTAGAAGAACGTAAAGCACAAATTCAAAAAGAAATTTCATCTTTTAAGAATTTATTACAAACCGAAAAGAAAAAGGAGAAATCTGTTTTAAGCCAAATTGCAGAACAAAAAGTTAGGATTAAACTGAGTGAAAGGTTAATTAATACAACTGCAAAGCAAAAACGCTTACTAGACGATAATATTTATTTAAATCAACTAGAAATCAATAAATTAAAACGCGAACTTAAAGTTTTAAAAGAAGATTATGCTAAAATGATTGTAAAATCATATAAAAGCAGAAACGATCAAAGTAGAATTATGTTCGTTTTATCTTCACAAAATTTTCTTCAAGCTTATAAACGCATTCAGTATATGAAACAATATGCTGGTTTTAGAAAAATGCAAGGAGATGAGATTGAAGAAAAACAAACACGTTTAGGTGTTGCAACTACCAAATTAGAAAAAGACAAAAAAAATAAAGAAAAAGTTATTGCAGAAAATGAAGCTGAAAGAAAAGTTTTAGAAGAGAAGAAAAAAGAACAAGAACAATTAGCAAAAATAATTCAAAAAGACAAAAAGAAATACACTGCCGATATTGATAAAAAACAAAAAGAAGCAAGAAGTATTGACCAACAAATAAAAAAGATTATTGCCGAAGCTATTGCAGAAGCAAATAGAAAAAATGCGGAAAAATCTGGTACAAAAACAAGCTCTACAGCATCGGTTACAAAATTTGAATTAACTCCAGAAGGTAAAATTGTGTCTAATAATTTTAAAGCCAACAAAGGTAAATTACCTTGGCCTGTTGATAACGGTTATGTTTATTCTCGCTTTGGAGTACATCCTCATCCAGTTCATAGTAATCTAACAATTGAAAATAGTGGAGTAGAAATAGCTACTAAACCTGGTTCAAATGCAAGAGCTATTTTTGGAGGCGAAGTGTTTAGAATACAATTAGTAAAAGGGAGTAATTTAAAAATTGTATATGTTCAGCATGGAGATTTTATTACAGTATACATGAACTTACTAAGTGTTAATGTTAATACTGGAGATAAAGTTTCTGTAAAAGAAATATTAGGAAAAATCAATACAGATTCTTCTGGAAGCGCAGTAATTAAGTTCTTAGTATTGCAAAATACTACTTATTTGAATCCAGAACAATGGATGTCTAATATGTAAATTTAACAAAATATACAGAATTTCTGTAACCGAAAAAGCTAGAAAGCAAGTATCTTTACCTCGGTTAATAGCAGTAATTTTTTCTAATCAAAAAAATTCAAAATAAAAAATCCGGAGTGAGGACTTCGGATTTTTTTCTTTTATAAATTAAAAGCTTTTAAATTTTATTAATAACCTCTAAAGCTTTTGTTATGCTTTTTACATTATCGAAAGAAATAAGCAAACGCAAACCAGCTTTTGTTTGTTTCTCTTTAATTTTACATAAATTACCATTATGTTGTGCAAATTGCATCACTTTTATAAACTTACTCGATTGGTAAAAAGTACTTTGTTGGTCGCTAATAAAGTAACCAATTAGCTTTCCTTGTTTCATTAAAAGTTTTTCAATTCCTATAGAAGTTGCTTTCCATTTAATTCGAATACTATTTAATAATGCAATTGCTGGTTTTGGTAAAGCACCAAAACGGTCAATTAATTTTTGCTCAAAAATCTGTAAAGCTTCTTCGTTTTTAATTTGACCTAATTCGTTATACAAGTTTAAACGTTCGGTAATGCTATTTACATATTCATCAGGAAAAAGCAATTCAAAATCGGTATCAATTAAAATATCTTTTACATATTCTTTTGTTTCCACATTATTTTCTTCTTCGTAAAGATCTTTGAATTCGTTTTCTTTTAACTCATCAATTGCTTCATTCATGATTTTTTGATACGTATCAAAACCTATTTCATTGATGAAGCCACTTTGTTCTCCACCTAATAAATCTCCTGCTCCACGAATTTCTAAATCTTTCATGGCAATATTGAATCCGCTTCCTAGTTCGCTAAATTGGACTAAAGCATTTATACGTTTACGTGCTTCTTCAGTCATAGAAGAATCTGGTGGTGTAATAAAATAACAAAATGCCTTTTTGTTACTACGACCTACTCTACCGCGCATTTGGTGTAAATCAGACAATCCGAAATTATTGGCATTATTAATGAAAATCGTGTTTGCATTTGGCACATCTAATCCACTTTCAATAATGGTTGTGGCAACTAAAACGTCAAATTCTCCTTCAATAAAAGCAAGCATTAGTTCTTCTAATTTCTTGCCTTCCATTTGTCCGTGACCAATTCCTACTTTTGCATTTGGAACCAATCGCTGAATCATTCCAGCAACTTCTTTAATATTTTCAATTCGATTATTGATGAAAAAAGCTTGACCGCCGCGTTCCAATTCGTACGAAATAGCATCTCGAATTGCTTCTTCATTAAAACGAATCACATTACTTTCAATAGGATGTCTATTTGGCGGAGGTGTTGTAATAACCGATAAATCTCTAGCTGCCATTAACGAAAACTGTAAGGTTCTGGGAATAGGTGTTGCCGTTAAAGTAAGCGTATCGACGTTTGCAGCAATGGTTTTTAATTTGTCTTTTACGTTTACACCAAATTTTTGCTCTTCATCTACAATTAATAAACCTAAATCTTTGAATTGAACATTCTTGTTTACCAATTGGTGTGTTCCAATAATAATATCTACTTTCCCTTCGGCTAAATTTTTTAACGTTTCTGCTTTTTGTTTAGCTGTTCTAAAACGATTTAGGTAATTTATCGTAACCGGCATGTCTTTTAAACGTTCCGTAAACGTACGATAATGCTGGTACGCCAAAATCGTTGTTGGAACCAAAACAGCAACTTGCTTACCATTATCTACTGCTTTAAAAGCTGCTCGAATTGCAACTTCTGTTTTTCCAAAACCAACATCGCCACAAACCAATCGATCCATTGGTCTATCGCTTTCCATGTCAATTTTAACATCGTTTGTAGAAGTTATTTGATCTGGTGTATCTTCATAAATAAAAGAACTTTCTAATTCTTTTTGTAAATAACTATCCGGCGCACATGCAAAACCCTTATCTAATCTTCTTTTTGCGTACAACTGAATTAAGTTAAAAGCAACATGCTTAACTCTTGCCTTTGTTTTTTGTTTTAAAACTTTCCAAGCGTTACTTCCAAGTTTATAAATTTTTGGCGGCGTTCCATCTTTACCATTATACTTTGAAATTTTATGCAAGGAATGAATACTTACATAAACAATGTCATTATCAGCATAAACAAGCTTAATAGCTTCTTGTGTTTTGCCTTCTACTTGGATTTTTTGTAAACCGCCAAACTTTCCTATTCCATGATCTATATGTGTAACATAATCGCCAACAGATAAAGAAGTAAGCTCTTTTAAAGTGATATTTTGCTTTTTAGAATAGCCGTTTTTAATGGAAAACTTATGGTAACGTTCAAAAATTTGATGATCAGTATAACAAGCAATTTGTGTTTCGGTATCTATAAACCCTTGAAAAATTGGAAAAACTAATGTTTTATATTGCTTTCTTACATTTTCATGATTTGTCTCGTCGATACTTTCAAAAATATCATGAAAACGAGTAGCCTGACTTTCATTAGAACAGAAAAGATAATTAGTTATTCCGTTAGAATGATTTTCGCCCAAATTATTTAATAATAAATCGAACTGTTTGTTGAAAGATGGTTGTGGTTGAATGTAAAATTCAAAACTTTTTGCAATAGAAAAAATAGATTTAGCATTTAATTCCAATACTGAAAAATCAATAGCTCTTTTTAGAAATACTTCTTCATTAAGGAAAAGCTCTTTTGGTTCTATGTGTTTAATTTCTCCCGAAAGTTTTCCGTAAGCTTCCGTTGCTTTTTCGTAAAGTTTATTTAATTTTTTACCAATTTCTTCGGTGTTTTGAAGACATAAAACCGTTTTTTCGTTAATGTAATTTAAAAAACTTTCTCTGCTTTCTTGTAAAAGCTTATTTTCAACATTAGGAATTATGGAAATTTTCTTTAAAATCTCTTTAGAAAGTTGCGTTTCTACATCAAAACTTCTAATACTGTCTACTTCATTTCCAAAAAATTCAATTCTGTAAGGATGATCGTTTGAAAAAGAAAACACATCTATAATTCCACCACGAACAGAAAATTCTCCTGGTTCTACCACAAAATCAACTCTTTTGAAATTATATTCAAAAAGCGTTTCGTTGATAAAGTCAATCGATAAGTTGTCGTTAACCGAAAGTTTTAAAGTGTTTTTATCTAGTTCTTTTCTGGTAACTACTTTTTCAAAAAGTGCTTCGGTATACGAAACAATTATTGCTGGTTTTTTTCTAGAATTTATTCGATTTAATACTTCTGCTCTTAATAAAACATTGGCATTATCAGTTTCTTCTATTTGATAAGGTCTTCTGTATGAACCTGGATAAAACAATACATCCTGGTCGTTTAATAATTGTTCTAAATCATTTAAATAATAAGCCGCTTCTTCTTTATCGTTAAAAACCAATAAAAAAGGTAATTCTGATTTTTTAAATAAAGTTTGAATTATTATAGACAACGAAGAGCCTAAAAGTCCTGAAACAGCAACTTTCTTTCTTTCTAAAAGCAATTGATTAATTTGTGCAACCTTTGTGTTTTGCTCGTATTTTTTTAAAATTTCAGAAACGTTCAATTGCCTAAGTTTTGATGTATTATTAACTTGAAAAAATGTTTTACTTTCTCTTCTCTAATTCAGATTTAGACATACTTTCTTCTAAAAATTTAGAATTTGCAAATCTAGAAGTATCTAATGCTTTTATCATTTCATCTTCTCCTATTTCTCTTGGAATAGCCTTTTTTATGATAATTTCATTCCACTGACCATAAACTCCTTTAATTTCAGAGTTTACTTCTGTAATTAATGAAATTACTTTTTTTTCAGGTATTTCATTTAAATTTAAATACATTTCTAATGCGTTTAATTTTGTTTTCAAGGTAACCAATCTACTTCTAACTTGAGGAATATTAAATTCGCTAGGAACGCTTAAACTTAAACTATCTGCTCTTAAAGCAACATTTTTACTTTTCATTTTAAAAGCCAATAAAGACGTTTTAGGCTTTTGTTCTAGTTCTTTTTTAAATTGTTCCCAGTGGTTCCAATTTTTTAAAGTAGTTTCAACTGATGAATTATTAGATGGAAAATTAAATTGCCATTTACTCGAAATAGATTTGAAAATAACATCGTTTTTTTGGGCAGCTTTCTCCGATTTTACATTTTGTTTTTCTGTACAGCCGACAAGAATAAAAAATGACGCTAATAAAAATAAAAACTTTTTCATGTGGTAAAAATATATACAAAAATACAAATGTTTAAGCAACATCTATTAAACTTTTACTAAAGTTTACGATTGAGATATTATCCTTAAAATTATAAATACAAAAACATTTCAAAGCTGTATATTTGTAATCTAATTTTTTTAAAATGGATACTAAAATTTTAATTATAGGCGCTTGTGGCCAAATAGGAACTGAATTAACAGCAAAATTAAGAGCAACTTACGGGGTGGATAATGTTGTTGCTTCTGATATTCGAAAATTAGAAAACAGTGTTGTTAACGATGGTATTTTTGAAGTGGTAAATGCTTTAGATTATAACCAAATCGAACATTTATTAGAAAAACATAAAATTACAGATGTATATTTAATGGCTGCATTACTTTCTGCAACAGCCGAAAAAAACCCAGCATTTGCGTGGGATTTGAATATGAATTCTTTATTTCATGTTTTAAACTTAGCAAAAGCAGGAAAAATAAAAAAAATATTTTGGCCTTCAAGTATTGCTGTATTTGGGCCAACAACCCCAAGTGAAAACACACCACAATATACCGTAATGGAACCATCTACAGTGTATGGGATTTCCAAACAGGCTGGAGAAAGATGGGCTGAGTATTACAACAAACAATATGGTGTAGATGTAAGAAGTATCCGCTATCCTGGTTTAATTAGTTGGGCAACAGAACCCGGAGGAGGAACTACTGATTATGCAGTAGATATTTATCACAAAGCTATAACAGAAGGGAAATTTACTAGTTTTTTATCTGAAAACACTGCTTTACCAATGATGTATATGGACGATGCTATTAAAGCTACCATTAGTATTATGCAAGCACCTTCTGAAACTATTAAAATACGTAGTTCATATAATTTATCTGCAATGAGTTTTACACCAAAACAAATAGCAGAAGAAATCAAGAAACATTACCCAAACTTTACTATTAATTATAATCCAGATTTTCGTCAAAAAATAGCAGACAGTTGGCCTGCAAGTATAGACGACACTTCTGCAAGAGAAGATTGGAACTGGTCAAACGATTTTGACATGAAAAACATGACTGAAGAAATGTTTAAAAACCTAAAAGAACATACTTACAATTAGATTTATTTTTTTTGTAACTGAATTATAAAAGCATCTTCTATAGGTGCTTTTATTTTTACAACCTCATCTACACTTTCATTTGGTACGGTCATGGAAAGAACATAATGTTTAATTTTCCAAAGCCCTTTTTCTAGAACCAACACACCACTTCCTCTGCATATTTTCATTTGTGTATTTAACAACTCATCAAACCAAGCAGTTTTACCATCTTTTGAAAAATAAACATTTCGTTCAATTGCAGTAAAGCTCCAAGCTTTTCCTTTATCGAAATATGGTTTTGCAAAAGCTATAAAATCTTTTTTATTCCAATTTTCAGTAGCATCTGTACCAATAAATATAGACTCATCAGACATTGTATTAAAATATGCATCAAAATTAGCACTTGCTGCTGCTTTGTGCCAATTGTCTACTATAACGTTTATTTTCCCTTTTAACTCTACTTGTTTTTGAGAGTAGCTATTTACAGATAATATAGTAATTAATATTAGAACTGCATTTTTCATAATGTATCTTTTTATAAAAGTAATAAGTAAATTTTATAAAACAAAAAAGACCTTACATTTCTGTAAAGTCTTTTTTTTTATTAGCTCCCTCTCTTGGGCTCGAACCAAGGACCCTCTGATTAACAGTCAGATGCTCTAACCAACTGAGCTAAGAAGGAATAACCAATATGTTTGTACATTTAAGAAATAAAAAGCCATTCTTTCGAATGGCTTTTTTTAAGCTCCCTCTCTTGGGCTCGAACCAAGGACCCTCTGATTAACAGTCAGATGCTCTAACCAACTGAGCTAAGAAGGAAGGTGTGTTACCTTTAATGCGGTGCAAATATAAGTTGAAAATTTATTTGTTACAAACAAAAAGTCAAAAATATTATAAAAATTTATCTGCTACTAATTGAAATATGTCTTTCCCAAAGGTTAAAGCCATTAAAGTCAACAAGATAATCATTCCTGCAGTTTGCACATAACCAGCAACTTTATCATTTAAAGTTTTGCCTGTAATCATTTCTACAATTGTAAATAATGCATGACCGCCATCTAATCCCGGAATAGGCAATAAATTCATAAATGCTAATCCAATAGAGAATAAAGCGGTGAAATTCCAAATAAATTCCCAATTCCAAGTATCTGGTAACACTCTAGCAATACCAATTGGACTTTTTACTTGTTTATATGCGCCCGTGTCTGGTCTAAGTATTAATTTAAAACTTTTTACATTGTACACTAACAATGCCCACGATTCTTTAACAGCAGCAGGAAAAGCTTCACCTATGCTCATTTTCTTAGTTATAAGAAAATCTGTTTTTATTTTTCTTGCTATAATAACTCCAAGAGTACCTTCCTTAGAAACACCTGTGTTAATAGTGTCTAATTTTTGATTTCTATATACAACAACTGGAATATTTTTACTTTTATGCTTTAATAATTCTGCTGACATTTCGTCAAAAAATGCAATTTGCTTACCGTTAACAGAAACAATAGAATCTTTTATCAAAAAACCTGCCTTAATAGCTTCTGAATTTGGAGCTATAGAATCAATAGTTGCACCTATGTTTCTAGGTTCAATGAAATTTTTCCCTTCTTTGCTTAGGATTTCTCCTATTTGTTGGTCGTTTAAATTTAAAACAACCTCTTCACCATTACGATTTACTTTAACTTCTTCACTAAACAGAATATCCATAGTCATTCTGTTAAAGTTATCTTGTACTTTTCCGTCTACAGAAACAATTTTATCCCCATTTCTAAAACCTGCATTTTGCCCAACTTCTCCAAACTGTAATCCGTTTTCTTGAAGTACAGAAGTGTCTACATATTTTTTACCAACGGTTGTATACATTACCGTATAGATTAGCCATGCTAATAAAACGTTTACAATAATTCCACCTAACATTATAATCAAACGTTGCCAAGCTGGTTTTGAACGAAATTCCCAAGGTTGCATTTCTTCATTCATTTGATCTGTATCCATGCTTTCATCAATCATTCCAGCAAGCTTTACATAACCTCCAAGTGGTAACCAACCAATTCCCCATTCTGTATCTCCAATTTTCTTTTTTACTAAAGAAAAACCAGCATCCATAAACAAATAGAATTTTTCAACTCTTACTTTAAATATTTTTGCGGCTATATAGTGTCCAAATTCGTGTAAAACAACAAGAACAGAAAGTATAAATAGAATTTGTGCAACTTGAATCATTTCTTAAAAATTTTAATTTCAATGCACAAAAGTAAGGTTTTCCATTAAATTTCAATATTAAAATTACTTTTTATAATAATACATTAACATAACAAAGCATAGTTTTAAATCAATTTCTTAAATTTGCTATTTAAACACCTACACACATGCTACAAATAGCTTACATTAGAGAGAATAAAGAAGACGTTATTAAACGCTTAAGCAAGAGAAATATCGATGCTACTGAACTAGTAGAATCAGTAATCAACTTAGATGAAAAAAAACGTTCCTTACAACTTGAATTAGACGAAATTCTTTCTGAATCAAACAGGCTTTCTAAAGATATTGGTGGCTTTATGAAGAGCGGTGAAAAAGCAAAAGCTGAAATTCTTAAAGAAAAATCAACTCAATTAAGAGAAAAAGGAAAAGAACTAACTGAGTTTTTAAATTTAGCTACTGCTCAATTCCAAGAAGAATTATACAAATTACCAAATGTACCTGCAGAAATTGTACCTGTAGGAAAAACACCTGAAGAAAACCTAAATGTTTTTGAAGAAGGAGAGATTCCTAAATTACACGATGGTGCTTTGCCGCATTGGGATTTGATAAAAAAATACGACATAATAGACTTTGAGTTAGGAACTAAAATTACTGCTCCTGGTTTTCCAGTATATAAAGGAAAAGGAGCTAAATTACAGCGTGCTTTAATTTCTTATTTTTTAGATAAAAACACAGATGCAGGTTATACAGAAATGCAAGTGCCTTATTTAGTAAACGAAGCTTCTGCTTATGGAACTGGTCAATTACCTGATAAAGAAGGGCAAATGTATCATGATGCAAAAGACAATTTATATTTAATTCCTACTGCTGAAGTTCCTGTAACAAACATTTTTAGAGATGTTATTTTACAAGAAAGCGAACTACCTATTACCTATACTGGATATACACCTTGCTTTAGAAGAGAAGCTGGTTCTTGGGGAGCACATGTAAGAGGATTAAATCGTTTACATCAATTTGACAAAGTCGAAATTGTTCGTGTGGAACATCCTGATAATTCTTATAAAGCTTTAGATGGAATGGTAGAACATGTAAAGGATATCCTTCAAGAACTTAAATTACCATATAGAATTTTACGTTTATGTGGAGGAGATATGGGCTTCACTTCTTCTTTAACCTACGATTTTGAAGTATATTCAACTGCACAAGAACGATGGTTAGAAATTAGTTCAGTTTCAAATTTTGAAACGTTTCAAGCAAATCGATTAAAATTACGTTTTAAAGATAGTGATGGTAAAAATCAATTAGCACATACTCTAAACGGAAGTTCCTTAGCTTTACCAAGAGTTTTGGCTGGTATATTAGAAAACTACCAAACACCTGAAGGAATTGTAATTCCTGAAGTTTTACGTAAATACACAGGTTTTGACATCATAGATTAAGCATAATCTTATATTAATAATGTACTAAATTGACGCTAAAAATGTTACTTTAGTACATTATTTGTTTCTAATTAAAAATGAAAATTATCTTTCTAAATATTCTATTGTTCTTTTCGTTTGTGAGCTTTTCACAAAACGAGCAGTTAGCTTTAGATTATTTTGAAAAAGGCGAGTTTGAAAAAGCAGTTTCTTTATTAGAAGAGATTTCAAACAAACAACCTTCAAATTATTACTATTTTGAAAGAACAATAGATTGCTACCAACAATTACAGAAATTTGATAAAGCTGAAAATTTAATTGAAAGCAGGAAAATTAAATTCAACCAGCCTGTTTTGTTTGTTGAACTTGGATATAATTTCCAATTACAAAAAAACACAACTAAAGCTACTAAACAATTTGAACTTGCTTTAAAAGAAATAGAAAAACAACCAAATAATGCATATCAAATAGGAAGTGCTTTTGAAAAAAAGGTTCTTTTAGAATGGGCCTTAAGAGCTTATGAATTAGCACAAAAAGAAAACAAAAGTCTTAATTTTGATTATCAAATTGCGCTAATACATGGCCAATTAGGGAATATTGAAATTATGGCGGATAAATTATTACAATTTAGTTTTGAAAAACAAGACAACACAAGTTTAGTTCAAAATTATTTATCTCGTTTTATTATTGAAGATCTTAACGGGAATTTTACTGCTTATCTTAAAAAAGCACTTTTAACCAAAACTCAAAAAGAATCAAATGATTATTGGAATCAATTTTTAAGCTGGTTGTATGTGCAACAAAAAGAGTATGGAAAAGCATTTATACAAGAAAAAGCAATATACAAGCGCAACCCTGAGAATTTTTATAACATTGTTACGCTAGCTAGATTAGCTATTAACAATAAACAAAATGATGATGCTACAACCATTTTACAATTTGTTATAGAGAACACTCAAGATATTGGGCTACAAATGCAAGCGCATCATTTTTTATTACAAATGAAAATTGACAATACAAATGAAAGTGATTATGATGCAATTAGTTCTCAATTACAAATTTTACTAAAACAATATGGAATTAGTCCGTATTCATTAGATTTACAAATATTATCTGCACATTTCAACACGTTTTACAAAAAGCAAACAAAAGAGAGCGTTCAATTACTTACAAATGCATTAACTTTACCTTTAAATACAAGAGAAGAGGCAAATGTAAAAATGGAATTAGCTAACATTATGGTTTATGATGAAAAATTTAATCAAGCTATTCTGTATTATGCTCAAATTGAAGATAATTTAAAAAATGATGAACTTGCACATGAAGCAAGTATGAAAATGGCAAAAGCTAATTATTTTAAAAATGATTTCGATTGGACATTGCAACAAGTAAAAATCTTAAAACAATCTTCCAGTTTATTAATTGCTAATGATGCTGTTGCGCTTTTTTTATTAATAACAGATAATTCTGTAGAAGATAGTACAAGAATTGCGTTAAAAGCATTTGCTAAAGCAGATTTATTACTGTATCAAAAGAAAAAAGATTTGGCATTACAGGAATTTCGAAGCATTCTAATTAAGCATAAAGGCGAGAGTATTGAAGATGGAACACTTTTAAAAATTGGTCAAATTTTAGAAGAAAAGAAAGAATTTCAAAAAGCATTAAGTAATTACCAAATTCTTTTAGATAATCATAAAGAAAGTGTTTATACAGACGAAGCATTATATTTTTCAGCAGAAATTTATAACAACGAATTAAGTGACATCGCAAAAGCAAAGGCTTTGTATGAAAAAATAATTTTTGAACATCCAGATAGTATTTTTTACACAGAAGCTCAAAAAAAATATAGACTTTTAAGAGGTGATAATAATCTTTAAAAATAAAAAATGATAATATACAACGTTACAGTAAATATAGACGATAGTATTCACGAGTCATGGCTAACTTGGATGCAGCAAAAACACATTAACGATGTTTTAAAAACAGGTTTATTCATTAAAGCAAAATTAGTAAAGGTTTTGGTTGAAGAAGAAATGGGTGGTACCACTTATGCTGTTCAATATTTTGCTTCGTCAAAAGAAAAGTTAAACGACTATCAAAAAAATCATGCTCCAAGATTACAAAAAGAAGGCTTAGAATTATTTGGTGATAAAATGTTAGCATTTAGAACAGAATTAGAAGTGTTAAGCGAGCATTTTCATTCTGATAATTAGTCTTAAAAAAATAAAAAATGTCAGTAAAAGCAAAAAAGCACTTAGGACAACACTTTCTTACAGATGAGTCAATTGCAGAGCAAATAGCAAATTCAATTTCATTTGAAGGATATACTAATGTATTAGAAATAGGTCCTGGAATGGGTGTTTTAACAAAATATCTTTTAGAAAAACCTACAGACACATATGTCATTGAAATCGACACTGAATCTGTAGAATATTTAAATGCAAATTACCCAAAACTTGAAAATAAAATAATCTGCAAAGATTTTTTAAAGTATAATATTAAAGAAGTATTTGAAGAGGAACAATTTGCTATTATTGGAAATTTCCCATATAATATTTCTACACAAATTGTTTTTAGAACTTTAGAAATGCGTAATCAAATTCCTGAGTTTGCAGGAATGTTTCAAAAAGAAGTAGCAGAACGTATCTGTGAAAAAGAAGGAAGTAAAGCATATGGAATTCTTTCTGTTTTAGCACAAGCTTTTTACACTGCAGAATATTTATTCACTGTGTCAGAAGATGTTTTTGATCCGCCTCCAAGAGTAAAATCTGGAGTTTTACGCTTAGTTAGAAAAGAGAACTACACTTTACCTTGTAATGAAAAATTATTTTTTTCTGTTGTAAAACTAGCATTTAATCAAAGGAGGAAAACCATGCGAAATAGTTTAAAAAGCATGATACATTCTGATGTTTTAAAAGAAGATAGTATCTTTGACCTTCGACCTGAACAACTTTCAGTAGAAAGATTCATTGAATTAACACAAAAAATAGAGGCTAATGGAGTTTAAAATCAGCAAAGAACTCATTTCACAATTAGAAAATTTAATTGAAAATAATAAGGAACAAGAAATTTATGACTTGTTTCAAGAGATTCACTTTGCCGATATTGCCGAAATAATGGAAGAGCTAAACAGTCATGAAGCTGCTTACATTTTTAACGCATTAGATTCTGAACAAACCGCCGAAATATTAAAAGAACTTGATGAGGACTTAAGAGAGAAAATTCTTAAGAACCTTACCGCAAAAGAGATTGCCGAAGAACTTGATGAATTAAGTACTGATGATGCTGCCGATATTATTTCTGAACTTTCACAAGAAAAGAAAGAACAAGTAATTTCTGAATTAGAAGATGTAGAGCATGCAAAAGACATTGTTGACCTTCTTAGATATGATGAAGACACTGCTGGAGGATTAATGGGTAAAGAGCTTGTAAAAGTTAATGAAAACTGGAACGTACTTACCTGTGTTAAGGAAATGCGTGCGCAAGCAGAAAACGTTTCTCGTGTACATTCTATTTATGTTGTAGATGATCAACAAAGGTTAAAAGGAAGGCTTTCTTTAAAAGATTTACTTACTACTTCTACAAAAACACCAATTAGTGAAATTTATATTCCTAAAGTAGATTGGGTAAACGTAAATACTAAAGATGTTGAAGTAGCCCGTATAATGCAAAAATACGATTTGGAAGCAATTCCGGTTGTAGATGAATTAGGAAGGCTAGTTGGTAGAATTACTATTGATGACATTGTTGACGTTATAAAAGAAGAAGCAGATAAAGATTACCAATTAGCAGCAGGTATTTCACAAGATGTAGAAGCTGATGATAGCATTCTTGAACTTACAAAAGCACGTTTACCTTGGTTAGTTTTAGCATTATTAGGAGGATTTATTTCCGTAAAACTAATGGGCCTTTTTGATGGCGCAATGAAATCTAATCCAGAATTATTCTTTTTCACACCCTTAATTGCCGCTATGGCAGGAAATGTTGGGGTACAATCATCTGCTATTATCGTACAAGGACTTGCAAACGATACTTTAACAGGTTCTTTATGGGCAAGATTATTAAAAGAATTTACATTAAGCCTTTTTAATGGACTAATATTAGGTGTAATTTTATTTTTAGGTTGTTATTATTTACTAGAAGAACCTATTTCTTTGTCATTTACAGTAACTGCAGCATTATTAGCTGTAATAATAACCGCATCTTTTCTTGGAACATTTGTCCCTATTACTTTGAATAAATATGGTATTGACCCCGCACTTGCAACAGGTCCATTTATTACTACTAGTAATGATATTTGTGGAATTATAATTTACTTTACGATAGCAAAAGCAATTTTAGAGTTTTAGATAAAAATAGTATTAAAAAAAATAATTTATTCATTTACTAAAATTAGATTTGTATTTAGTTTTTTCAAATATACCTATAAAAATAAAAAAACCGAGACACCACATCTCGGTTTTATATTTTCTCGAATAGAAAAAATTACTGCTATTAACCGAGGCAAAGATAATGGTGAATTGTGTTAAATCGGTTACAGAAAAAATGTACATTTTGTTAAACTTGACATTTTATAAGTTTACAAACCATTTCTTAGAAATTAAATTTATAAGTATCTTTAACATTCTATTCAACTACATAAAATGATTTCAAACAACATTAAGATTCTTCATATTGATAGCAACCATTCGTTAATGATGGATCAACTTAACCGTTTAGGCTTTGATAACAATGAAGATTATATTTCTTCTAAAGAAAAAATTGAAAACAGCATACAAAACTATCACGGCATTATAATTCGTAGTCGTTTTAAAATTGACAAAACATTTATCGATAAAGCCACAAATTTGAAATTCATTGCAAGAGTTGGTGCAGGCTTAGAAAGCATTGATTGTGAATATGCTTCTTCAAAAGGAATTGAACTTATTGCTGCACCAGAAGGAAACAGAAACGCTGTTGGCGAACATGCATTAGGAATGTTATTGTCTTTATTCAATAATCTAAGTAAGGCAAATAACGAAGTTAAAAAAGGTCAATGGAATAGAGAAGCAAATCGCGGACATGAATTAGATGGTAAAATAGTTGGGCTTATTGGTTATGGAAATATGGGAAAAGCGTTTGCGAAAAAGCTTCGTGGTTTTGATGTTGACGTTTTATGTTATGATATTAAAGAAGGTGTTGCTGATGAAAATGCCAAACAAGTTTCGTTAGAAGAATTACAAAAAAAAGCAGATGTTTTAAGTTTACATATTCCGTGGACTCCAGATACAGATAAAATGATTAATTCTAATTTTATTAATCAATTCAAAAAACCTTTTTGGTTCCTTAATACTGCAAGAGGAAAAAGTGTTGTTACTGCAGATTTAGCAAAAGCTTTAAAAAATGGAAAAATATTAGGTGCTGGTTTAGATGTTTTAGAATATGAAAAACTTTCTTTCGAAAATTTATTTGATCAAGAAAGTAAAAACGAAAGTTTCGAATATTTACGTCAATCGGAAAACGTTTTATTAACTCCTCATGTTGCCGGTTGGACTTTTGAAAGTCATGAAAAATTAGCACAGACAATAGTAGATAAAATAGAATGCCTTTTTTCTGAAAAACCAAAAGAAGAACCTAAACTAAAAAGAGTAACCGGTCTTGGTGGATTCTTTTTTAAAACACAAAATCCGCAGCTTTTAAAAGAATGGTATAAAAAACATTTAGACTTACCTGTAGATGATTATGGCTGTTCTTTTTGGTGGAAAAATGAAAAAGGAGAAAATTGTTCTACACAATGGAGCCCTTTTAAAGACGACACAAACTACTTTAATCCTTCTAAAAAAGAGTTCATGCAAAACTTTAGAGTGGATGATTTAGAAAACCTTCTAAAAAAATTATCAGAAGAAGGTGTTACAATTATAGGCGAAATGGAGACTTATGAATATGGTAAGTTTGGTTGGGTTTTAGATTTGGAAGAAAATAAAATCGAACTTTGGGAACCTATAGATAGTGCTTTTAAATAATTAAACTTAAATAGTTATGGAAATCAACAAACCTAATGAAGACTGGAATCAACCAAAACCAAATATTCCTTATTTTAAAAATGACCCAATAGTTGTTTTAATTTTAGGAATTATTACTTGTGGTTTATATTTGATTTATTGGAATATTAAAATGGCAGAAGTTTTAAATGCTGTGAATAATAAAGAGGTTATTTCGCCTACAATAGCAATAGTTACTGGTTGTTGTGGTCTTAACTTGTTTTTTTACTGGTTAGTAGGTAGAGATGCTCTTCCAAAGGTTTATGAACTAACTGGCCAGCCTAATAAAGATGATTCTGTTTTGTTATTAATTTTAGGTTTATTTTTTCCAATGATTTCTGCAATGATTGTTCAATCGGAAGTTAATAAATTATACAATTAATACGTTCCAAAAAAATAGACTTATAGGAATAATTAGTATTATAGCAATACTGATTATTCCTTTTTTGATTTATTATAAGGACAACGGAAGTTTAGAGTCTGAACAATCTTTTTGTCCTTTTAAAATGCTTACTGGTTTTCCATGTCCAGGTTGTGGAATTACAAAATCGATTGTTTATTTTTATGATGGGAATTTATATAAAAGCTTACTTCACCATTTATTTGGACCTTTTGTAGTAATTATATCTATCTTCTTTTTAATGAAATTTATGATTGAATTAAAAACTAAAAAAGTGTATTTAAATTTTTCATATACTAAGAGAAAAAAAATAGCTTATACTATAGCAACAATTCTTGTTGCTTATCATATAATAAGAATCGCCTTTTTTATAAAAAACAATTCTCTCAATACTATTATAAAAGAATCTATATGGCAATAAAAAAAGCCCATTAATTAATGCACTTTTTTATTAACATATTATTCTAATTTTATCCTTTTTCTTTTTTCTCTAGCTTAGCTTGAAATTCTTCCATAACAGGTTTCATAGTACTTTCTGGAATATCCGATATTTTAATATACATTAATCCATCAATGGCATTGTTAAACAATGGATCAACATTAAAAGCAACCACCTTAGCGTTCTGTTTAATGTACTTTTTTATAAGAACCGGTAAACGTAAATTTCCAGGTTCAACTTCATCTATAATTTTATCAAACTTATTTAAATCTGCTTCTGTACCATTAAAAACAAAATCCTTATCTGCATCTTTTAATTTAACTTTAAATTCTTGTTTTGGATGCACATATTGTGCTACATAAGGATCATAATAATGAGATCTCATAAACTCTATCATTAATGATTTTGAAAAATCAGAAAATTGATTACTAATACTAACTCCACCAATTAAAAACTTATGTTCCGGATAGCGAAGTGTTGTGTGCACAATTCCTTTCCAAAGTAAAAACAAAGGCATTGGTTTTTGTTGGTACTCACTAATAATAAACGCTCTACCCATTTCAATAGATTTGCTCATCATGTCGAACAATTCTGGCTCAAACCTAAATAGCTCCTGTAAATAAAAACCGTCAATTCCATGAGATGCATATATGTGCGAACCTAAGCCCATTCTATATGCTCCTGCAATTTGCTGTGCTGTTACATCCCATAAAAACATGTGATGATAATATTTATCATACTTATCAAGATCTAACGATTCATTTGTACCTTCTCCTACTTCTCTAAATGTAATTTCTCTTAAACGTCCTATTTCATGAAGAATGTTAGGTATTTTATCCGCAGTAACTAAATAAACTTCATAGTTTTTACTTTCTAATAAAAGGCAATCTGATTCTTTTAAAGAAACTACTTCTTCTAAAATTTTATCGTGATTAGCAGATTTTGCAATTTGTTTAGGCGTTTTTGTGGTTTTTAATAACGATGTTACTTTAAATTTAGGTTCATCTTCATAAGCATTAGAAAGCATATATGTTTTTTTACGAAGAAAGTCGCCATAATCAACTATGTTTTCAATTTCATTCTGTTCCGCTACCGAAATCGGTTTCCCAATTCTAACTTTAATAACTCTATTTTTTTGCGTCAATAATTCACTAGGTAACTTTGCAGTTCTCAAGGTTTCATTTAAACTAGATAGAAAATAAAACAATTTGCTATTCTTAGCATGAAAATATATTGGGACTACAGGAACTTTAGCCTTCTTTATAATTTTAATTGCGCCTTCTTCCCATGGTTTGTCTACAACTAATTTTCCATCTTTATAAGTAGAAACTTCCCCCGCAGGAAATATCCCTAATGGTTTCCCGTCACTTAAATGTCTTAACGTTTCTTTAATCCCTAAAACACTTGACTTTGCATCTTTATGATTTTCAAAAGGGTTAACTGGCATAATATAGGGCTTCATTGGCTCTATTCTATGTAATAAAAAATTGGCGATAATTTTAAAATCTGGTTCTTGCTCCAGCATTAATTTTAAAAGTAAAATACCGTCAATCCCTCCCAAAGGATGATTTGAAACTGTAATATATGCGCCGTCTTTTGGCAACCTTTTTAAATCATCTTCATGAATCTCAAATTTAATTTGAAACTCATCTAAAATTGCATTTAAAAAAGTAATGTCTTTAAGGTGCTTATTTCTGTTGTAAATTTTATTTAGAGTAGATATTTTAAGAAGCTTCATCAGTAACCAGCCCGAAAAAGTTCCTAAAAAACCGTATTTGTCCGTGTTTATAGCTTTTGCTACTTCTTTGGCATTAACTAAACCCATTTATATTTTGTGTTTGAACTAAAAACAAAGATAACAATTCTGATTTAAATTAAGTTAAGTATTACAACAAAGCATATAATCTTAATTTTTTTCATAATTAAGAAAAAGCTTAAATTACTAATAAAGTAATTTTATTTTCAATTGTATTTTATTACATTTGAACGAAAACCAAAACTAAAAAATGAAAATCATTTCATACAATGTTAATGGAATTAGAGCTGCTATTTCAAAAGACTTTCTTGGGTGGTTACAACAAGCTAATCCAGATGTAATTTGTCTTCAAGAAATTAAAGCCTTAGAAGAACAAGTACCAAGGTTAGAGATTGAAGCTGCTGGTTATCCTTATCAGTATTACTTTTCTGCACAAAAAAAAGGGTATAGTGGTGTTGCAATTTTTTGTAAAACAGAACCTAAAAATATAGTTTTTGGAACAGGAATTGAGCATATGGATTTCGAAGGAAGAAATTTACGTGTAGATTTTGATACTGTTTCTGTAATGAGTTTATATTTACCTTCTGGAACAAATTCAGACAGATTAAGTTACAAATTTCAATACATGGACGAATTTCAAGAGTATGTTACAAAACTGAAAAAAGAAGTTCCAAATTTAATTATATGTGGCGATTATAACATTTGTCATGAAGCAATAGATATTCATAATCCAGTTGGTAATAAAAACACTTCTGGCTTTTTACCTGAAGAAAGGGCTTGGTTAGATACTTTTATGAAAAATGGTTTTATAGATACCTTTCGTCATTTAAACAAAGAACCTCATAATTATAGTTGGTGGAGTTATAGAGCAAACGCTCGTAACAATAATAAAGGCTGGAGAATTGATTATTGTTTGGCCGAAAAAGAACTGGAAAATAGAATTGAACGAGCTTATATTTTACCAAGCGCAGTTCATTCTGATCATTGTCCGGTTGTAGTAGAAATTAAATAACCCAAAATTAAAATAAAACGTATGTTAAAAAAAATTGCCTTAGCAGTTGTAGTTCTTGGATTAACTACCTCTTGTGTATCTAAAAAGATTTATACTGATTTAGAAAACAAATATGCCGATTTAAAAAAAGAACGTAATTCATTAGCTGACGAAAATGGATCTTTAACAAAAAGTAAAAACAAATTAGAATTAGAAAAAACAAATTTACAAACAGAATTAGATAAAGCAAAAGCAGAAAGAGATAAACTTTCTAATGATTATGCTGCAACTAAAAAAAGTTTAGATAATTTAAAATCTTCTTATGCTGCTTTAGAAAAAAACAGCAATGATGCTTTAGATAGTAACATGAAGAAAAATAGAGAATTATTAGCTGAATTAGAAGCAAAACAAAACAAATTAAACTCAGAACAAGAGCGTTTAGATAAATTGAAGTCTGACTTAGCTTCTTCTACTAATCGTTTAGCTGAATTAGAGAAAATGATGGCTGAGAAAGAAGCTGGAATGAATAAGTTGAAAGAAACTTTATCTAAAGCTTTAAATGCATTTGAAGGAAAAGGTTTGACTATTGAAAATAGAAACGGAAAAATTTATGTTTCTATGGAGAATAAATTACTTTTCGAATCAGGTAGTTGGACTGTAGGAACAGAAGGTAGAAAGGCTGTTTCTGCTGTTGGAAAAGTATTAGGAGATAATCCTGAAATTTCTGTTTTAATTGAAGGACATACAGATAATGATAAAATTACTGGAACAATTGGTGGTGGAGTTGAAAACAACTGGGATTTATCTACAAAACGTGCTACTGCAATTGTAAATATTATATCTGAAAATAAGAAAGTAGATAAAAAGAATTTAACCGCAGCAGGTAGAGGCGAATTTGCACCGTTAATGGCAAACGAAACGGCTGAAGGAAAAGCTAAAAACCGTAGAATTGAAATTATTTTAACGCCAAAATTAGATGAGATTTCTAAATTAATGAGCGAATTGTAATTGATTTTTAATAGTAGTTTTGCGAAAAAAATGATTAAAATAATACTAAATTATTCAGTTTTATTTTCAACAATAATATTTTTGAGTTGTTCTCCTAAACAGAATTGTCCAGATGATATTAATTTGCTTCCAATGTATGGTGAAGTAAAAAAATGTGAAGAGCAAATTGAAATTGATAAGCAATTTCTTTCTGATTGTGACAAACAATTTAAAAATCGTAGAGAAGCTTCGGATAAATATGTTGAAATAGCTTGGGGATTTTTTTATAATAATGATATTGAAGCTTCAATGAAAAGATTTAATCAGGCATGGTTACTTGATAAAAACAATTCTGAAGTTTATTGGGGGTTTGGAAATCTTATGGGAATGAAAAAAAATTATAATCAATCAATCTTATTGTTGGAAAAATCAATTAAAATAAATCCAAACAATGCAAAAGTTTATGAAAGTAATGCAATAAGTTATGCTAACATATTTAATGAAACAAAGAATGTTGTACATCTTAATTCAACTATAGAAAACCTCAAATGTGCTATAAAATTGGAGCCTGAAAACGCAAAATATTATGGTTTATTAACAAGTGCATATTCATATTTTACACAAAAGGATAGTTTAAGAAAATATCTAACGATAACTGATAAACTTGATCCGAAAATGGTTGATCCTGAAGTTAGAAAAATTGCGAATCCGAATAAAAATGACTTCTAATATTAGTTATAAAAAATAGCTTAGGTAAATTTTTACTTCTGAGTTTTCTAAAACCAAAAAAGGTTCAAAGCATACACTTTGAACCTTTTTCTTTTAAAAGACTTTACAACTTTGTAACTTTGCCACTTTGATACTTAAAAAATGAAACACACTACTTTACCTAATACGTCTGTAAAAATTAGTAAAATTTGTTTGGGAACTATGACTTTTGGGAACCAAAATTCGGAAGCTGAGTCACATTCTCAATTAGATTATGCTTTAGAACGAGGCGTTAATTTTATTGATACTGCCGAAATGTACCCAATAGGTGGAAACGCTGAAATTTTTGGAAGTACCGAAAGACATATCGGTTCTTGGATTAAGAAGTCAGGTAAACGTGATGAAGTGGTTTTGGCAACCAAAATTGCTGGACCAAATCGTGGAATGACGTACATTAGAAATCCGTTAGATTTTTCTAAAAAAAGCATCACCGAAGCAGTGGAATTGAGTTTAAAAAACTTGCAGACTGATTATATTGATTTGTACCAAATGCATTGGCCAGAACGTGTAATGAATATGTTTCAGAAACGTGGCTTGCAAGAATTAGATCCAAATTGGCAAGACAATATTTTTGATGTTCTTTCCATTTATGATGGTTTAATCAAAGAAGGGAAAATTAAACATATTGGTGTTTCAAACGAAAACCCTTATGGTGTAATGAAATTTTTACAAGAAAGTGAAAAACATAATTTACCAAAAATTGCAACGATTCAAAATCCGTATTCTTTATTGAATAGATTGTATGAAGTAGGTTTAAGCGAAATGTGTATGCGCGAAAATGTTGGTTTATTAGCGTATTCTCCATTAGGTTTTGGATTCTTAACTGGGAAATATTTGAACGGAATTCCAGAAAATTCTAGAATGCAATTATTCCCAAATTTCAAACGATACATCAATGAAAATTGCCATAAAGCAACCAAATTATATAAAGAACTAGCCGAAGCTAATAATTTGACTTTAACGCAAATGTCTTTAGCGTTTGTTAACCAACAACAATGTGTTATGTCAACCATAATTGGCGCTACAAATTTAGAACAGCTGAAAGAAAATATTGATGCTTTTGATGTTGTTTTATCGGATGAAATTTTAAACGAAATTGAAACTATTCAAGAATTAATTCCAAATCCTGCACCCTAAAAAAAGAAACCTGACAGGTTTTTAAATCCTGTCAGGTTTATATTATTTCCTATAAATTATCAATCACTTTATCTTTTGGATAACGAACCTTATAACTGATTCGTATTTTCTTGGTTTCATTAGCACCCAATTTTAAATCCCAAGTTAAAATTCCGGTTTCTTCATTTACTTTTGCTTTGTCTTTTTCTAAAAGTTCCACCGTAATTTCCTTATCCGTACTTATTGGATATTGATCTTTTAACAACAATTCAACACTTTCTTTTTTGTTGTTACGAATGGTAATATCATAAGTAAATGTTTGTTCTTTATAAGAAGATAAAAATTTCGTCCCTGATTTATCTGCAACCTTTTCACGTTTGATAGAGATTTTTTTATCTCTTCCCATACTTAAATTTAACGTATCAGAAGTCTGGTTTGGATTAATCATCGTTTTACCAACATACATTCCTTCGAAAATAATATTAGCTTCACCAGGTAATAAATTAAATTTTGAATAATCAGATATTTCAGCCAATAAGAAAGCTTCTTTTTCAATTCTTGGAGCAGCATAATATCTATAAGTTGCTGGCAATTTTATCTCTTTTAAAGCTACGCTATGCGCTTTTCCATTCGATAAAATATCATAAGGAATATCAATATCGAATGAAATATTTAGTTGATTTTCATTAATACTAGTGTAATTTGAAACAGAAGATTCGTCTTGCATTTCTGCGTCAACTTTAACGCCAGAAACTTTTCCTTGTATTGTATTCATTTTAGCATTCGAATTATTATACTGAACAAAACCTCTGTTGTAACCGTAACGTAAAAACCAAGCTTGTAAAATAGGCGCCGTGTTATTTTGTGTTGGGTTTCCACTAGATAAGGTAAGTTTCACTTTCTTCCAGTCAATTCCTGTGTTTTGTGTTACTTGTCCTTTGTACATCATATTTATTGGCGTGCTGATGCTTTCTGCTCTTAAATCATAAAAAGGCTTCCAAGTTGCTCCTGCAGTAAGATAGTTGATGTCTAAATTTACAATTCCTGCATTTTCGTTCATAACTTGTAAAATCAATTTTCCTTTAGAAGACTTTTCTTCATTTTTAGTGTTGATTTCCAATTTTGAGTTCAATTTTTTAAGTCGTTCGTTTAATTTGTTTTCTTTTTCCTGAAAAGAAGTAATAGCATTGCTAAGTTGTGTTCGTTTTGTATTATAATAATCCACTAATTTCATTAATTCGGCAACATTTAAACCTGTATTCGAACCTGAAACTTGTTGGTTTTTGTCTAATAATTCAATAGTTTTTGCATGCGAATTTTTATCTATTTGTACTTTTACAATTTCTTTTTGTACAAATGAAATACTGTCTCGTACTTTTTTAATTACAGGATTGCTTTCGTCAATTTCATATTCAGAAATATAATTTTGGGTAAACTGCACCGATAAAACCGTTAAAGAATTTGGTGCACCAATTTGAACAGTGTTTTCATTCAAATAATCGGCTACATTTTTAATGACAATCTCACTAGTTCCTTTTGGTAAATTTATCGAAGTAGTTTGTGTCAATTCTGCGCTATTGCTGTAAACAGTTGCTCCTTTTACAGTAGCTGTAGTGAAAATTGGTTTTTGAGCAAACAATGTCGCCGAAACCATAATTGTTAGTAGTAAAAATAATTTTTTCATGAGTTTAATTTTATGTCTTTCTATTATAGAGTCTTATTTTAGTAAAAAGGTTGGGAACATTATTCTAAATTTTTTTCTTTTTTATTAAAACAGAAAAACCGCTACAAAAATGTAACGGTTTTTTTATCTTTAAAATATTATTACTTCAATTCTTTAATTCCCATATTATATAACGTAAAAACTTGCATGTCTACAAACTCTTGTATAGTCGCAGCTACTGACTTCCCTGCGCCGTGACCTGCATTTACATCAATTCGAATTAATGTTGGATTAGAACCTACTTGTTTTGCTTGTAGTTCTGCAGCAAATTTAAAACTATGTGCCGGAACAACTCTATCGTCATGATCTCCAGTTGTAACTAACGTGGCAGGATATTTTGTCCCTGCTTTTACATTATGAACAGGAGAATATCCTTTTAAATAGTCAAACATTTCTTTGTTTTGTTCTGAAGTTCCATAATCGTAAGCCCATCCTGCTCCTGCAGTAAAGGTATGATAACGCAACATGTCTAAAACCCCAACTCCTGGTAATGCTACTTTCATTAAATCTGGACGTTGTGTCATTGTTGCACCAACTAATAAACCTCCGTTTGAACGCCCTGATATAGCTAAATAATCCGATGACGTATATTTTTGAGCGATTAAATATTCTGCAGCTGCAATAAAATCGTCAAATACATTTTGTTTTAGCATTTGAGTTCCTGCATCGTGCCATTTTTTTCCATATTCACCTCCGCCACGTAAATTTGCAACAGCATAAACACCTCCGTTTTCTAACCAAACTGCATTAGCAATGCTAAAACTAGGCGTTAAACTGATATTGAATCCTCCATAGCCATAGAGCATTGTTGGGTTTTTTCCGTTTAATTCTGTTCCTTTTTTATACGTTATGATCATTGGAATTTTTGTTCCATCTTTTGAAGAATAAAAAACTTGTTTCGATTCGTACTCTTCACTTTTGAAATCTACTTTTGGTTTACGATAAACTACTGAACTTCCAGAATTTACGTCAAAAGAATAAGTTGTTCCTGGTGTAATGTAATTGGTAAAGGAATAATATAAGTTTGTTTCTTCTTTCTTACCTCCTAAAACTCCAACCGAACCAATTCCAGGTAATTTAACGTCTCTAATTAATTTTCCTTCATAATCATATTGCTTAATAAAAGAAACCGCGTCTTTCATATACTCAGCAAAAACATATCCTCCACCAGTTGATGATGATAAAACATTTTCAGTTTCAGGAATAAAATCTATCCAATTTTTTTGCTCAGGATTACTTAAATCGAACGTAACAATTCGTTTATTTGGCGCTTTATAATTTGTAGATAAATAGAATTTTGACCCAACGTTATCTAAAACATTATTATCATTTTCGAAGTTATTTACAATGTTTATAATTGGTCCATTTTGAGATAAATCTTTATAATAAAGTTCATTGCCAGAAGTAGAAGTGGCGCCAGAAATAATTAAATAATTTTCATCCTCCGTAACATAACCACCTACATATCTTCTTTTTTCGTTTAAACCAAAGATAATTTTATCTTCTTTTTGAGAAGTTCCCAGTTTGTGAAAATATAATTTATGCTGATCTGTTTTTGCAGAAAGTTCACTTCCTTTTGGTTTATCGTAGCTAGAGTAGTAAAATCCTTCGTTTTTGTACCACGAAACACCGCTAAATTTAATATCAATAATTGTATCGCCAATAATTTCCTTAGTAGCTGTTTTTAAAACAATTACTTTTCGCCAATCGCTTCCTCCTTCAGAAATTGCATATGCTGCTAAACTTCCGTCTTTGGAAAAATTTACTCCTCCTAAAGAAGTTGTACCGGCTTTTGAAAATGTATTAGGGTCTAAAAAAATTTCTTCTTTTCCGGCAACATCTTTTCTGTATAAAACAGATTGATTTTGTAATCCGTCATTTTTGTAGAAATATGTGAACTTTCCTTCTTTGAAAGGAGCAGAAATTTTTTCATAATTCCATAACTTTTCCATTCGTTGCTTTAGTTGTTCACGAAATGGTATTTTTTCTAAATAATCAAAAGTTACTTCGTTTTGTGCCTTAACCCATGATTTAGTTTCTTCACTATGATCATCTTCTAACCAACGGTATGGATCTGAAATACTTTCTCCAAAATAAGTATCTACTGTATTGGTTTTGTTTGTGTTTATGTAATTCAATTTAGTTGTTTCTATATTTGTTTTTGTTGATTTACAAGCTGTAAAAACGGCAATTGTAAGAGCCAATGTTATCGATTTATTCATTCTTTTATTTTTAGTTGTTTTACAAATATAACAAAATGAAAAACAATCATTTGTAAATTAAAAATCAAAATTTAAGCCCAAAATAATATTACGTCCAATGTTAGGAATTACATCGTTTTTAAACCTTGATAAATGTGAAATATAGGTTTTGTTTAGAAGATTATTTGCATTTAAATAAAGGTTAAACTTGGATTTTTTTAAATGAACTTCACCTCCAAAACCAATATTTATTAATGTGTAATCTTTAGATGTTGTTTCATAGTACCCAATATTATTTTGGTTTAAAGTGTGATTGATTTGTGCGGACACATAATTTTTTTGGAACCAATTTGCGAAGTTAAACTCTGCTTTTAGGTTGTTTTTCCATTGATTCGCAGGAATTAAAGGTAAATTATTCCCATTTTCTTGTTTTGCAGTTACGTTTTCAAAACTACTTGTAAAATGCAACCAGTCTAAAGGGTGTGGATGGAAGTGGGTTCCTGCTTCTCCACCAAATAAATTTGCATTGTTTTGAGTGTATTCAAAAACAGAGTTCTCCTCAATAACTACTCCCGTTGGGTTTATAAAAATATAGTCTTTAATATGATTGTAAAATCCATTTACAAAAACTTCAAAATGTTCACTTTTATATTCAATATTTAAGTCAGCTTGTAGATTTTGTTCGTTTTTTAAGTTTTCATTTCCAATTTCATATCTATTACTACCTTCATGAACACCGTTTGAGGTTAATTCCGATAAATTTGGAGCTCTAAATCCTGAAGCCAAATTAAATCGAGAAACAATTTTACTAGACAAATTTGTCTTGTATCCTAAAGCGAAATTAAAGCTCTTAAACTGCCTATCGACTGCACTAAAATAACCTTCGTTGTCAACAGTTCCATACTCCAAAGTTTGAATACTTCTATTATCGAAACGGATTCCCGCTTGAAGTACATTTTTATTCCATTCATAATTAGAAGTAACAAAAGCGCCAAAATCATTTATTGTCGCATCTGGAATTAAACGTTCTTCACCAAAATTTTCATTGGTTTGTTGCATTCCTTGAATTCCCATAATAGTTTCCAATTTATTCCATTTTGGCAAATAATATTTTATGTTATAATTAGCCGTTTTTAATTTCATATGCAAAGCAACTTCATTTGGCGCTTCTAACTCTTGTCGATTATTAAAAATATAACCTAAATCGGCTTCCAATTTAGAATTTTTAAAATACACTTTTTGGTTTACACTCAAAATATGATTGTCTATATTTTGTCTAGGAAATAACGGATTTCTGAAACCAGAATTTAAAATATCTTCTTCTGGAAGCCCTAAATCTAAATTATTGTAATTGTAACGAATATCTGTAGAGAAAAAAGAATTTGCATATCCAATTCCATATTTCAAATCTTTCTCTATTGAACGTGTGTTTATAATTCTAGAAGTATTTGGAATTTTATAATCGGCTTGCGAATTATAGTTTGCTCTTATTAAAAATTTCCAATTTCCAGGTGTTGATTTATATCCAAAAGAAGTATTTGTTCCTTGCGTATTACTTGAAAATTGTTGAGAAAAATTTACTTCAGATTTTTGGAATTGCGCATACTTTTCTGGATTAAAATAAAGCACACCTCCTATTGCATCTGAACCATAAAGTAAAGAAGCTGGGCCTTTAATAATTTCCACACTTTCTATCCCTGAAGCGCTTAATCCTAATCCATGTTCTTCCCCAAATTGTTGGTTTTCTAATCTAACACCTTGTGCATATACCAAAATACGTGAGCCACTTAACCCTCTTATTACCGGTTTTCCAATAGAAGTCCCTGTAGAAATTTGATTAATTCCTGGTATTGACGCTAAACCTTCGATTAATGAATTTGCGCCTTTTTTTTGAAAACTTTCAACCGTTTCATGCTCTACTTTCATGACGTTTTGGGATTGAATTTTATTGAAAGCTGTGGAGACGATTACTTCATCTAAATGAAGTTCTTTTTCTTGAAGTATGAAGTTTACCTCTAAACTTGAATTGCTGTTTATTTTTTCTTTTTTTTGTTCGTAACCTAATAAGTGTACAACGAGTGTTATTTCGCCTTTTGGAACATTTTCAAATGTATAAATTCCAAATTCATTGGTTTCTGTAAAGGCATTATTTTCAGTTATATGAACTACTGCATTTTGTAAAGGAATATTGTTTTCTGATATTATTTTTCCAGTAAGTTTATTTTGAGAAAAACTTAGTATTGATGTAAATATAATGACCAGTTGAATGGTTTTTTTCATTGTAATTTAATTAATATGTATAAATAAGTTACTGCAACTTAGAATTAAGTTGAAGCTATTTTTTTTGCAAAAGCAACGATAAATTAGACTAAATCTGGAGGTCCTCGTGGTGAAAATAAACTACCGCAAAAAGAATGAAAATTCTCTTGTATTGAAAAGCCATAGGGAATTTCAAAATGTGGAGAGAAAAAAGAAAATGTAAAAATTCCTGGAGAAAGAAAATTTGCAAATTTGAAATCACAAACTGGGCAATCTTCTTTCTCTGAAATATTTTTTTTCAACTCTTTAGAAGCTGTTAAAGAGTTTTCATAATGAATATGATGAGAAAAAGCATGAATAGATTGATAGCTAACGGCAAATAATACCGAAAGCATCCAAATAAAATTTAATATGGCAAACTTTTTTTTCATAACAGGTAACAAATGTAAGTTTTTTTGTAGTTAATTAGAAATTAATATTACTTTAGCTTTAAACTAATTTCACACAAATGAAAAAAATTATTTATTTATTTATTGCCGCACTTTTATTTTCATGTAACAATGATGATACTCCAACAGCTGCTCCAATACCTGTTCCTGCTCCTACAGAATCAATTGTGTTCTTTCAGGCTCTTTTAAACGGACAAACTTTCAATTATTCTCAAGATAATTCATTGTCTCCAACTCATTCTTATACGTTTGCAAATGGATATTCAGGTTTAGGATTCGATAAATCTTTTTATTATGGATGTATTATGGAACCATATCCACCATCTTCAGATTTTTATCCTAGAATAGATTTAACATTTAGTAACATGTATCAATCAACGGATGCATCAACTGAAACAGATGCTTTTTATGGGTTATTTACAACCATCCCAACTAATTTTATTTCATATGCAGACGATAGTAATTGGATAAAAGGAATTAATGTAACATATTTAAACTCTAGTGGTGTAATATATTCTACTTTAAGTGGTAGTCAAACAGGAAGTGTTATGACTGTTACTTCTTCAAATACAGGTGTTAACTCAACTAATAATTTTAAAAACATTACTATAAAGGGAACTATAAGTTGCAAACTTTATAATGAAAGTAATCCCTCGGAAGTTATTCAATTAACAAATGGAAGCTATAAACTAATTTTTCAAGAATATAATTAAAAAAAAAAGTGTCAATTGACACTCTTTTTTTTATACTAGCTCGTTTGCAACTAAATATTCCGCAATTTGTATTGTATTTGTTGCAGCACCTTTTCTTAAATTGTCAGCAACAATCCACATGTTTAATGTATTTCGTTGACTTTCATCTCTACGAATTCTACCTACAAAAACATCGTCTTTCCCTTCTGCATAAATTGGCATCGGATACGTTTTAGTATCTAAATTATCTTGCACTTTTATCCCGTCTGTATTATGTAAAATTTGACGAATTTCATTTACATCAAAATCATTTTCAAACTCTACATTAACAGCCTCACTGTGTCCTCCCACAACAGGAATACGAATTGCAGTTGCGGTTACAGCAATTGTTTTATCGTTTAGAATTTTTTGCGTTTCGCGCACTAATTTCATTTCCTCTTTAGTATATCCGTTCTCTTCAAAAACATCACATTGAGGAATTGCATTTCTATGAATAGGATAAGGATAAGCCATTTCGCCTTTTTCCCCTTTGTATTCATTTTCTAATTGCTGAACTGCTTTTACACCCGTTCCAGTAATAGATTGGTATGTAGAAACTACCACTCTTTTAATTTTGTATTTTGTATGCAATGGCGCCAATGTTAATACCATTTGAATGGTAGAACAATTTGGGTTTGCAATAATTTTATCCTCTTTTGTTAAAACTGACGCATTGATTTCAGGAACAATCAATTTTTTAGATTGATCCATTCTCCAAGCAGATGAATTATCAATAACTGTTGTTCCGGCAGCAGCAAACTTTGGTGCCCATTCTAATGAAGTTTCACCTCCTGCAGAGAATAAAGCGATATCTGCTTTCATGTCTACCGCAGTTTGTAAACCAACTACTTTGTAGGTTTTTCCATTCCAATTAATTTCTTTACCAACAGATTTTTCTGAAGCTACTGGTATTAACTCGGTTACTGGAAAATTTCTTTCTGCTAATACTTTAAGCATAATTTCACCAACCATTCCGGTTGCACCTACTACTGCAATTTTCATCTTATATTGTTTTGGATTACAAAAATATAGAATATTCCGTTGCAAAATAAGAGTTATTCTGTTTTTTACGAAAAAAATAAATTACGACAATTTAAAACACAAAAAATCGGATAGAAATAAATTCTAACCGATTTAATATATTAAAATAGTCCTAATATAATTATTAAGACAAATTACTTATCTTTTCAGTAATTATGCTGCTTCTTCAGATTTGTCAATAACAACTTGACCTCTGTAGTACATTTTACCTTCAGACCAGTAAGCTCTGTGGTATAAATGTGCTTCACCTGTAATTACGCAAGTTGCAATTTGTGGAACTGATGCTTTGTAATGTGTTCTTCTCTTATCTCTTCTTGTTTTGGAGATTTTTCTCTTTGGATGTGCCATTTTACTATATTATTTATCCGTTAATAGTTTCTTTAAATTTTCCCACCTTGGGTCAATATCTTCATTCTCGTTATTCTCTTCTTTTGGCGAAAGTTTTTCTAATGTTTCTATCGCTTCTGTTTGAAGTGTTCCGTCTTTAACACCTGGATGAATTCTTTTAACCGGTACTGACAATATAATATTTTCATATATATATTGAGAGACGTCTAATTGAAATTCCCCATGCGGTAAAATTAACAACGCTTCATTCTCATTATTAAATACATCTCCAAACTGTACTACTAAGTTTGATTTTGCTTTAATTTTCAAATCAAATGCTTCACCTGTAATATCACAAAAAACATTTACTGTTCCTTTATGATTGATCGCAAGCTCTAACATTGTATGCTTTTTATCTAATGCAATACTTACTTTAACATCAACACTATTATATTCATCAAAGTCAAAGCATTCAAAGAACGAATTATCTATTTGATAATCAAACTGGTGTTTACCTATTTTTAGCCCTGTAAAGGGAATCAAATATTCTTTTAATTTTTTCATAACAACAGTTCCCCTTCTTTAGGGGTGGCAAAGATATAAAATTATTACAAATTAAAACCTGTTATGAACATTTTTTTGTTTACAACTAATTACGCTTTGCTTTTAAAGGGTTTTTCGTTAATAATTGATATTCATTTCTCTTATTATATACATCTAATGCCAAATAAATTGCTTCTCTAAACGACACCGGATTGGCTTCATTCTTTCCTGCAATTTCAAAAGCCGTTCCATGATCTGGCGAAGTTCTTATTTTTTCAAGTCCAGCCGTATAATTTACACCACTCCCAAAAGACAAAGTCTTAAACGGAATTAATCCTTGATCATGATACATTGCAAGAACTGCATCGTATTTTTCATGCTGAAAAGAGCCAAAAAAACTATCCGAAGCAAATGGACCAAACACCATTTTACCAGAATCAAACATTTTTTTAATAGTAGGCTTTATAACAGCTTCATCTTCTTTCCCAATTACGCCATTATCTCCACAATGCGGATTTAATCCTAAAACTGCAATCTTTGGCTTTGAAATTCCAAAATCTTCCGTTAAAGTAGTCGAGATAGTTTCTAATTTTTCAGTAAGTAATTTTTCAGTAAGTAATTTTGAAACTTCATTAACTGGCACATGATCTGTAAGTAAGCCAACTCTTAGTTTATTACAAACCATTAACATCAATGCATTTCCTTCTAATTCTTGATTTAAAAAATCTGTATGGCCTGGAAATTTAAAATCATCCGATTGAATGTTGTATTTATTAATAGGTGCAGTTACCAAAACGTCAATTTCACCTTTTTTTAATGACTTAGTCGCAGCAATAAAAGACTTAATGGCATATCTTCCGATTACATCATCATTTTGCCCAAACTCAATATTAACACCTTCTTTCCAAACATTAAGCACGTTAACCTTACCTAGCACTATTTGATCAATTGAGTCAATTCCTTGAATACTTGAAGTAAAGCCTAGATTTTTTTTAATAAATGAAACGACCTTTACATTTGCAAAAATAACTGGCGTACACATTTCTAAAATCCTATTATCTTCAAAAGTTTTAAGTATTACTTCTGATCCAATACCATTCAAATCTCCTATAGAAACTCCTAAAATTATATTTTCTGCTTTCTTAACCATTATCAGTTACTTATTATTGCTTACTTTTGAAGTGCAAATTTAGTAAAATAAAACAAGTATGTTTACCGGAATAATTGAAACAATAGGTTATATTAAAGAAATAGTTAAAGAAAACGAGAATTTACACATAAAAGTAGAGTCAAATATAACTAATGAATTAAAAATTGATCAAAGTGTAGCTCATAATGGTATTTGTCTAACGGTAGTTGAAATTGATAAGAATCAATACACCGTTACAGCTATAAATGAAACAATTTTAAAAACAAATATTGGGAATTTAACAAAAGGTGATTCTGTAAATCTAGAAAGAGCAATGAAGCTTGGCGACCGTTTAGATGGGCATATTGTACAAGGGCATGTAGATGAAACAGGTATATGTAAAAAAATTAATGAGGCTAACGGAAGTTGGATATTTACTTTTGAGTATGATACTTTGTTTAATAATGTAACTATTGAAAAAGGGTCCATTACAATTGACGGAACTAGTTTAACAGTAATTAACTCCAAAGAAAATGAATTTAGTGTAGCTATTATTCCATATACTTTTGAAAACACTATGTTTAAAAATTATTCCATTGGAACAATTGTAAACCTTGAATTTGATGTAATTGGAAAATATGTAAAAAGACTAAATGATTTAAGAACATAAAAAAAGCCCCTATAAGGAGCTTTTTTTTGTTGTAAAATATTTTCTAGTTAAAACATAACCTAGTATTAATGCAACGAAAAACATTGCAACTACCCCACCATCAATAGGCAAACCTGGAGGCGGTGTAGGTGGTGGTGGATTTTGAGCGCACATCATTTCTGATGCGAAACACATTATTATTACCAAAGCTATTTTATGTATTATTACTTTCATATGCTATAAAAATATATAAAAAAAATTTTCGCTAAAAAAAATCTTTTTTAAAATTCATCCTCTCTTTTTCTCAAAACAACTTTACAATAGTTAAACTAACTAGTTTACGAAAATATAAATAATTTTATACTTAACAACTATTTTAAGAAAAAAAAGTTAAAAAACCTTAATTTTTAAAAAAAAACGCTGTAAAAGACAACATAAAACATTGTCTTTTACAACTTTGTGGTCCCACCTGGGCTCGAACCAGGGACCACCTGATTATGAGTCAGGTGCTCTAACCAGCTGAGCTATAGGACCGGTTTTGAGATTGCAATATTACTACTATTTTTTATTCATTGCAAGAATTTTGTCTTTTTTATTTAATTTCTTGACAAAGCTCAATTAAAACCCCATTTGTAGACTTGGGGTGTAAGAAAATAACTACTTTATTGTCTGCTCCTTTTTTTGGAGTGTCGTTTAAAATAACAAAACCTTCTTCCTTCAACCTTTTAATTTCAAATTCAATATCATTTACTTCAAAAGCAACATGATGTATACCTTCTCCTTTTTTTTCAATAAACTTTGCAATTGGGCTCTCTGGGTTAGTTGCCTCTAATAATTCAATTTTATTTGGACCATTCATAAAGAAAGAGGTTTTAACACCTTCACTTTCCACATATTCTTCTTTATAAGCCGCAATGCCAAATAATTTTTCAAAAAGAATATTAGATTCTTTTAAACTTTTAACAGCAATACCTAAATGTTCAATTTTATTCATTTTACGTTTAATATTATTTTAAAACTTTAAAGTTAGGAACAAAATAAACTAAAAGTTTGTTACTAAAGTATAAAATACAAATAAATTGACTCTTAATTATGTATTTTTGCATAATGGAAACAAATAGACAAAAAAAAATAGGCGCTTTATTACAAAATGATCTAGTAGATATACTTCAAGGAGAGGTTCGTAAAAACGGAATGACAAACCTAATCATTTCTGTTTCTAAGGTAAATGTAACATCTGACCTTTCAATAGCTAAAGTGTTTTTAAGTGTCTTCCCATCTGATAAAAGTGGAGAAATTTTAGTAGCAGTAAAATCAAATGCTCCTATGATTAAGCACGATTTAGCACAAAGAGTTAAAAACCAATTAAGAAAAGTACCTAATTTAATCTTTTATGTAGATGATAGCTTAGACTATATTGAAAATATTGACGAAGCATTAAAAGGTAAAGAAAACCCTGTTCAAAATCCTGACTTATTAGAAAAAAGAAAGAAATCGTAAATTGAATTTCCCTTTTTACATAGCTAAAAGATATGCTATTAGTTTTAGCAAAAATTCTTCTATTAATATTATTACCGGGATAGCTTCCTTAGGAATAATAGCTAGCGCTATGGCTTTATTTGTTGTTTTATCTGTTTTTAGTGGATTACGTGATTTTAGCTTAAGTTTTACAAGTGCATCAGATCCAGACTTAAAAATGGAAGCAAAAAGCGGAAAATCTTTTTACATTTCTAAGCAAGAAGAGTCCCAATTAAAAAATTCAAAATTTATTGCAAAGTTTAGCAAAGTTGTAGAAGAACGTGTTTTGTTTTATTATAACAACAAAGAACATGTTGCATATATTAAAGGTGTTGATTCTTCATTTTTTAAATTAAACGCATTTAGCACTAGACTCTATGTGGGAGACTGGATTGAAACAGAATCTAACCAAGCAGTTGTTGGATCTGAAATTAGTAGAAAATTATCTTTAGGTATTTTTGACTTCAATAATGCACTTGAAGTTTATTCTCCTAAACCTGGAAAGGGAACAATAGACAACCCTGCAGAAGCTTTTAATTTACTCACATTACAACCCGTTGGAATTTACAACATAAATGAAGAAATTGACAATAAATATGTTTTTTGCAACATTGATTTAGCGCAACGATTTTTACAATATAAAAAAAATCAAGTTACTTCTATTGAATTTGAAAGAGCAGCAAACATATCCGATGAAGAGGTAATTTTTGAGTTAAATAAAATATTTAAAAACAAAGGACTTTTTAAAACGCGAATGCAGTTAAATGATGCATTATACAAGATGCTAAATACAGAGAATATTGCTGTTTACTTAATATTTACACTGGTGATTATAATTGCTTTATTCAACTTAATTGGAGCATTAATTATGATTATATTAGACAAGAAAAGCAATTTAAAAACCCTATTCAATATAGGAACACCTATTAAAAACTTAAGAGCAATATTTTTATATCAAGGAGCGCTTCTTACAATTATTGGAGGAACAATTGGAACTTCATTAGGTATACTAATTGTTTATATACAGCAGAAACATGAAATTATAATGATTACCCCTACACTTGCCTATCCTGTAATCTTTGAACTAAAAAACGTACTTATTGTTCTAGTAACAATCTTCACATTAGGCTTACTGGCCTCTTGGATTGCGAGTAGCAGAGTTAGTAAAAAACTTTTTTAAACAAAAAAAACCTCAATTTTCCGTTAAGAAAACTGAGGATAAAGTACCCGAAGTGGGAATCGAACCCACACTCCGAAGAACACGAGTTTGAGTCGTGCGCGTCTACCAATTCCGCCATTCGGGCAAAAAAATATTTTTGTGAGTGCAAATGTAAAAATATTTTATTCAAATAACATAAAAAATACTTTAAAATATCCTTTCAGAGTTCAATTTTATTACTAAATTTGCAGCTCGTTTAACAAGACAACACTAACTAACTACTAAACAACAAATTAACATGTCATACCAAGAGCCAGAAGCAAAAGTTTTTGCATGTTCTCAAAGTGTGTATCTAGCTGAGCAAATTGCTGAAAAGTATGGTGTTCAATTAGGTAATATTACGTTCTCAACATATAGTGACGGAGAGTTTCAACCTTCTTTTGAAGAATCAATTAGAGGGTTAAGAGTTTTTCTTGTTTGTTCTACTTTTCCAAGTGCAGATAATTTGATGGAATTATTATTAATGATTGACGCTGCAAAAAGAGCATCTGCAAGACATATAACAGCAGTGATTCCTTATTTTGGATGGGCAAGACAGGATAGAAAAGACAAACCAAGAGTTCCAATAGGAGCAAAATTGGTTGCAAAGCTTTTAGAAACAGCGGGAGCAACAAGAATCATGACAATGGATTTGCATGCAGATCAAATTCAAGGTTTTTTTGAAAAGCCAGTTGATCATTTATTTGCTTCAACCATATTTTTACCATATGTGAAGAGTTTAAATCTAGAAAATTTAACAATTGCTTCCCCGGATATGGGTGGTTCAAAAAGAGCATATGCTTATTCTAAATTTTTAGAATCAGACGTTGTAGTGTGTTACAAGCAACGTAAAAAAGCAAATGTAATTGACACAATGGAGTTGATTGGGGATGTTAGAGGTAGAAATGTTATCCTTGTAGACGATATGATAGACACTGGAGGTACTTTAGCAAAAGCCGCAGATGTAATGATAGAAAAAGGAGCTTTGAGTGTTAGAGCAATTTGTACGCATGCCATATTATCAGGTGACGCATATGAAAAAATTGAAAACTCAAAATTATTAGAATTAATAGTTACCGACTCAATTCCTTTAAAGAAGGAGTCAAATAAAATAAGAGTAGTGAGCTGTGCTCCATTATTCGCAGAAGTAATGCACATGGTGCAGAACAACAATTCCATTAGTGGAAAATTTTTAATGTAAACATTTATTAACTTAATTTATTTCAAATGAAATCAATTACGATCAAAGGATCAGAAAGAGAAAGCGTGGGTAAAGTGTCAACTAAAGCCTTACGTAATGCTGGAATGGTACCATGCGTAGTATACGGAGGGGAACAACCAGTACATTTTAGTGCAGACGAAAGAGCATTTAAAAACTTGGTGTATACTCCAAACGTACACACTGTAGTAATTGAATTAGAAGGTGGTAAAACGATGAACGCTATTATGCAAGACATCCAAGTGCACCCTGTATCTGACAAAATTTTACACATGGATTTCTTTCAATTACATGATGATAAAGAAATCACAATGGAAGTTCCTGTACAAGTTATTGGAAAATCTCCAGGTGTAATGGGCGGTGGAGTTTTACGTTTAAACCAACGTAAACTAAAAGTTAAAGCTTTACCAGCTAACTTACCAGATTTTATTGAAGCTGATATTACTCCATTGAACATGGGTAATAAATTATATGTTACTCAATTACCTGTAAGCAACTATAAATTATTACACCCAGACAACACTGTTGTTTGTCAAGTAAGAATTTCTCGTGCTGCAATGAAAGCTGCTCAAGAAGCTGCGAAAGCTGCGAAAGCAGGACCAGCAAAAAAGAAATAATACATTCTATTATATTCAAAAATCAAAAGCATCAGTTATACTGGTGCTTTTTTTATTTAGTTATAACTAACTTTCTATAAATTTTAAAATAGTATTTTTGCAATATGAAATGGTTTTTCAGCATATTTAAAAAACAAAACAAAGAAACGATTGATCCAATGAAAAAATTCTTAATTGTAGGATTAGGCAACATAGGTTCTGAATACATTAACACAAGACACAATATTGGTTTTAAAGTTTTAGACTTCTTTGCTAATCAAGAGAATATTAACTTTCAAACAATGAAGCTTGGTGAAATGGCAGAGTTTAAGGTAAAAGGTAGAACTCTTCTTTTACTAAAACCCAACACCTACATGAACTTAAGTGGAAAAGCTGTAAAATATTGGATGGAAAAAGAAAATATTGCAAAAGACAATACCTTAATTATTACGGATGATTTAAATTTAGCCTTTGGAACTATTAGAATTAAAACCAAAGGAAGCGATGGCGGACACAATGGTTTAAAAAATATTCAATTACTATTAAACACAACAGAATATCCAAGATTTAGATTTGGAATAAGTGATGAATTTAAAAAAGGACAACAAGTTAATTATGTTTTAGGAGAATGGAGTGAACAAGAAAAGGAAACCTTAAAAGAACGTCTTAATATTTCTTCAGAAATTATTAAATCCTTCGCTTTAGCCGGTTTAAACGAAACCATGAATGTGTACAATGGAAAATAAAAAAGGGAAGCTTTATAAGCTTCCCTTTTTTATTTTAAAAATTTATTGCTTTATTATTCAACAACAATCTTTTTAGTTGTTTTTCTAACACCATCTTGAATGGTTACAAGATAAATACCTGCTTGAATATTATTTAACTGTAATGATTCATTAAATAAACCATTGTTTTTATATGTCTTATTAAAAATTTGTCTTCCCCTCATATCATGAATATTAATTTTAATTTCATTATTTGAAGCAGAGTTAAACTGAACATTAAAGTTACCGTTATTCGGATTTGGATATATTGCTAAATTTTCAATTCCATTAAATACTTCAGCTCCTAGTGGAGTTGCAACACAAATATCTAAAGACCAGTTCCCAATTGACCCTGCATCTGGATTCCAGTAATCTCTTGCATGTAAAACCCATGTACCAGCTGCCGGTTTGCCTGCTAAAACTGATAGCGGCGTGTTTGGTGCATAAGTCCCATTTGAATGTGCAATAGTACATGAAGCTCCTTCAGGTATACTTCCATTTGCTGCTCCATCTGCATAAGTCAATGTAACAGATGAAAATTCATCTTCACAATTATGATTCCATAAATACACTGGTGTTCCATCAGGATGGGTGATCCAAACTTGTAAATCATCCACATATGGATGTGTAAATGCTAAATCAACCGATATACTATTAATGTTACCTGTTAAAGAACCTGGAACCACAATATTTTTAGTAACAGTAGCTCCATAAACACCTGCACCTGTTCCATCTGGAACATTTAAGTTTGCATTATTAGAATATATATTTCCACAAGTAGTAGTTCCTGTTGTAAATTTATACATTGAACTAAAAGTTCCTTCACAACCAGAATTTTTTGGCTTTACTCTCCAAAAATAATCTGTTCCTTCTAGAAGCCCTGTAACTGTAAATGAATTTGTCATCACCGTACCGCTATTTACTATTGTTGTAAAAGCAATATCTGTAGCTATTTCTACATCATAAGCTGTGGCATTTGTGTTTACTGGCCACGACAAACCAACGGTAGTACTTTGACCAACTGATAAATTAGCTGGCGAAGTTAAAGTTTGAATACCGAAGTTTGAGTCTTTTAAATCTAAATAAAAAGGTGCTGTTTTAGTAATTCCACCAGAAGTCCCAGTAACTGTCATTGAATAAAACGCAACAGGACTAGCCGCTGTATTACTAATTTGCATTACTACATTTCCATTTGAATTTATCGAAGAAGGCGTAAAAAGAATTGTCGAACCACCTGGTTGACCAACAACACCAAACGTTGTATTCCCAGAAAACCCTCCTAATGTAACATAAGGAATTGTAAAAGATACGGTACTTCCCGTACATGCTGTTTTATTTTGCTCTCCAGCAATTCCATTAAATGAAATTCCGAATGTTGATACTGGAGCTGTAATTGAAAAATTTGTATTCGATACATCATAAAATATATGGTTCCATCCTTTTACCATAATTCTATTTGTAGTTCCTACATTATTAGGAACGGTAATTGTTTCTGAACCATCATTAGGTACTTTACTTGCAAGTAAAATAGGATTAACGGTTGTTCCATTTGTAATTAGATAAATATCTACAAAATTAGTGTTTACACCGTTTGAAGTTGTTCCTGCAACGCTCCAAGTAACATTTTGATTGGTTCCAACTTGCCAACTAACCGCAGTATTAGGCGCTGTAACTAAAAATGGCCCTGCTGTTCCATTGACTGTAACTCGCATATCGTCTCTCATTGTCTGTCCGCCATTTGGAGATCTATTATCTCTAACTGTTAAAGAAAAATTCATATTTCTGGCAACTGAAGGGACAACTTCCCAAGTTGGTGTGATGTTATTAGCTAAAACACTTGTGAAAACAGGCATATACCTATCCGGCGAAGAAATTGGAAGATTTGATCTAAAATTTGGTCCACTTATAGACGAAGCCTGGGGTGCTTGAGTAGAAATTTCAGTGTCAATTTGCTCCCAACAATATGTTAGAGCATCACCATTAGCATCAGTAGCAATTCCACTTAAAATAAACGGAGTACTTCTTGGAATTGTATAATCTAAACCAGCACTTATTACTGGTGCTGCATTTCCATTTGGAGTAGTTACAGCACAGTTAGCTGATCCACTTATTAACGCTTCAATTTCAGCAATACTTATAGAGTGAAAATGTGCATCTGAATTATTTTGTACGTTTGGAGTACAAATACCAGCATAAGCCATTATTGTTGAACCACTACCTGGCTCAACAGCCGTTCCGTCATTTCTATTTCCACCACATGAGTTGTTAAATGTATGATTTGCACCAAACTGATGCCCAATTTCATGAGCTACATAGTCAATATCATAAGGATCCCCAACTGGTGCAGGAGAACCTGTAATTCCGCTAGCTTTTCTACCTGTCACGCAAGGTGATGGTCCGGCAAGGCCACCTCCACCTGTACTTACTGTATGTCCAATATCAAAATTAGCATCCCCAATAATATTTGTAATTTGAGTTTGGCTTTGCCCAATTAATACACTTGCATTATTATTATTAAAATTATCCGTAGTAATAAAAATTACTAAATCATTAGTTCCAACTAAAGTCATACGCATGGACATATCTCTTTCGTAAATACCATTTACTCTAGTCATTGTTACATTCATCGCAGCCAACACAACGCCTTTTTTAACCGCCAAAGAAGCACCTCCAGGCGTTCCTGCTGCTGATAAATGATAAGCTGCATATTCAATAGTACAGGCCATTGCTAAACGGAATACTCTAAACTGACCATCACTAGCTCTATTTCCATTCTCTAAAGTATCAACCCTATCAAAAGTTGGTCTATTAGTATCTGGAACTAAACATTTAAAATCTCTAGTTTTAGAAACACTAGACTTATTGTATACAATATAATTATGTAAATCTTTTGTATAAGTATCAATATAAGAAACTTCTCTATTCCCTGAAAAAGTCATCGTATGTAATCCAAATATTGTAACACTAAAACGAATTGTTGCGGTTTTATCAACAACTCCTTTTCCAACATATGACTTAATATTTGGATACTTTTCTGCTAAATCTTTTTCCATAATTGGAGCTTCGTAGATTATATAATCTTCTAAATTTCCATTAGAGTTTGGAAAATTCATTATTAGATTAGATTGCATTCCACTTGTATCTAAAGGTGCATTTCTCAATTGATTTTTAAATTCCGTAAAGTTTAAAGAATAAAGTTTATATTCTTTAGGACTTGAATCTCGATCTGATTTTTCAAGTTTCTCAATTTTATCCTCGAACGTTTTTGTCCAAAGGTTTTGTTGCGAAAAAACATTCCAACTACAAAAAGTTAAAATGATTAACATTAAAAATTTTTTCATTTTTTAATTAATTTGGTTTTAACAAATATAGTATAATTTGTTAATTAACAATTCTATACTATAAAAAAAGAGTGCTTTATAGCACTCTTTCTCAATCATCTATATTTAATATTACTTATTCAACAACAATTTTCTTTACTTCTTTTCTAGCGCCATCTTGAACAGTAACAAGATAAATGCCAGCTTGAACGTTATTTAATTGTAATGACTCATTAAATAATCCATTATTTTGGAATGAATTATTATAAATTTCTCTTCCTCTCATATCGTGAACATTAATTTTTACTTCATTAGAAGAAGTTGATGTAAATTGCACATTAAATGTTCCGTTATTTGGATTTGGATACAACGTAAATCCTTCAATACCAAAACTTTCGTTAGCTAAAACAGGAACTAACTCTGATCTACATAAGTTTAAAACAACAGTATTAGTAGTACCTGTTAAACCATCAGTATTATTTAAATCTACAAACCAAAAAACCCAGTTTCCTAATGAATTTACTCCCGTATAACCTGCTACAGAAATGTCATCTGTTGGAATAGTAATTGCACCATCAGTCGTATTAGAACAATTGATAGCTGTGCCTGACATATCAAAAAGTTTATTCAAATTAATTCCAGAAGGGCAGCTAAATGAGTTGCGATATAAACGTCCAATTAAACGTGGAGTTGCGGCATAACCTGTTGGTGATGAAATTGCAAACTGTAAAGTACTAATATTTGGATGCGTTGCAATTACTCTAACATTTACGTCTGTTACATTATATGAATCTGGAATAGGAAGAAAAACTCCTGAATACGATGTTGTACTTTCAGTTATTGCTGTATTTAAATTAAAAGTGTAATCCGTACAAACATTTTGTGATTGATACGTGTAGTCACCTATGGCAATGTTTTTTAAATTTACATTAAAGAAAATATTTCCATTTGCTTTAACCATGATTCTACAGTTAGGAGCAGTAACAGTTGGAACAGTAATTGCTTGCGATCCGTCGTTTGGAGTATTTGTTAATATTGGAATCCATGTAACTCCATTATTTGTAGTATATAGAATATCAACATTTGTACCACCTGCACTTGTATTAGTGCTATTTACAGCCCATGTAACTGTTTCTGAGTTGCCTGGAGTCCAAACTATTCCATCTGCATTTTGAGAAGTAACTGTTAAAGGCCCTCTTGTAGCGTCAACTGTAACAACCATGTCACCAAAATTTGTTTGACCTTGACCAGCTACATTGTCTCTAGCTGTTAATCTAAAATTTAATGTTCTTGCAACTGAACTTAATGCTTCCATTGTAACTCCAACTCCTGCTGTAGTAGTACTACCTGCAAAAACCGAGCTCATTCTTGGAAAATATCTTATTGGACTAGGTGAATCTGGAAAACAAACAAAGTTAGGACCAGTAGTTTTTGTTGCACTTGCTGGGCTATTAGCTCCAGTATTAGCTCCTGCATCATTATTTTGCTCCCAAGTATATGTTAAAGAACCAGAACCTGTAGCAGAACCCGTTAACATAAACGGTGTACTTATAGGAATTGTATAGTTAGCTCCTGCATTAACAACTGGCGCTGCATGAATACCTACTCTAATTGGACAAGTTTTACCAACCATATTTGCCTGAACTTGTGCAATACTAGCAGAATGAAAAACATCAATTGAGTTCATATGAGTATTGTAAGATGTAATACCTGCATATCCCATAACTGTTACACCACCACCAACTTCTTTATTTACTCCAGTACCTTCAGAAGAATGAGAGAAAGTGTGATTAGCTCCAAATTGGTGTCCTAATTCATGCGCAACATAATCCACATCAAAAGTGTCTCCCATTGGTATTCCATCAGCCGGAGAAGTAATACCTCTTCCTTTAGTAGCTCCATTTCCTGAAGCAACACCATTCACACATACACAACCAATACAACCAGCGTTTCCACCACCTCCAGTAGAACCAAACATGTGCCCTACATCATATGCAGCATTATTTGCCGCTAATGATGTTGCAGGACCTGTTAATGTAGTATTAAGCGTTTGTTGTAACTCAGTATTCCAGTTCGCCAAAGTTGCCGAATATGGATCTGTAGCAGGATTATAAAAAATTACATTATTATTTGAAGCTACAATATTCATATGAATACCAAAATCAGTTTCAAATATACCGTTTACTCTAGTCATAGTTGCATTATAAGCAGCATTTACAAGTCCTACTTGCGCAGCACTAGTAGCTCCAAAATAGTTAGCATATTCTCCATTACAAGAAAGGGCTAATCTAAAAGTTAATAACTCTGCTCCGCTTGAACGAGAAGACAGTCCGTTTTTAGCTAAATCTATAGCTAAATCTTGTTCTGGTGTAGAACAAGTAAAAGGTAGTTTTCCTTTTACTCTTGATGAACGGTAAATTGAGTATACTCTTCCGTCTTGTGAATAAGGCTCCATAAATTCAGAACCTTTATCAGCTCTATGAATCATTGTTTGGATTCCTCTTGGATCAATACTCATTCTTAAACGTGCAAATTTATCATCAATTCCATTACCAGCATATGAACGAATTTCAGGAAATTGTGCTTGTAACTCTGCATCGAAATTTGAAGCTTCAAAAACCTCAAAACGTTCTAAAACCCCTTCTGCATTTGGTAATGAAATTATTACACTTTTTGAGTTACTTGAAAATCTATCTGAAGCACCTAAAAGAGCTTGCTTTAAAATAGACACATTTAATTGCATCAATTTATATTCTTGTGGAAACGTCTCTCTTTCAACATTTTTATTAGTTTTAATGTCGTTTGACGTTACTTGTGACCATGCTTTTTCTGTTTGCGAAAAACCTAAGTTAAACACTAACAATGAAAAAACAGATAATAGTAGTGTTTTTTTCATTTTTTCTTGGTTTATAATTTAAACAAATATATGAATTATTTCAATTATTTTCAATTTTGAAACAAAAAGGACCACTTTTCAGTGGTCCTTTTTTATTTAAGATAATTGAAAAAATTACTCAACTACAATTTTTTTCATTTCTTTTCTTGCTCCATCTTGTACTGTAACAAGGTAAATTCCAGATTGAACATTATTTAATTGCAATGACTCATTAAATAATCCATTATTTTGAAATGATTTATTGTAAATCTCTCTTCCTCTCATATCATGTACATTTACCTTTACTTCGTTTGATGTAGAAGATGTAAATTGAATATTGAAAGTACCATTATTTGGATTTGGATATAAAGAGAATCCTTCTATTCCAAAATTCTCAGTAACTAATACAGCTTGTTGTGTACAAATTTCTATTGACCAATTTTGAATATTTCCAGTATCTCCCGTAAACCAATCAGTTGCTCTTAATGTCCAAACTCCATCTTGAGCTTTTTCATTATAAGCAGATAGTAATCCTGGAGCACCCCATGTTCCAGAAGTTGCAGTACAACCTGTAGTTGGAACTGCTGTATTACCATCTGAGAAAATATACTCCAAAGAACCAGGAGCGTTATCACAGTTTCTATTCCATAAAGCAACTCTAGTCGCATCCGGATGATCCATTTCAATAACTAAATCTTCTATATAAGTGTGTGTAAATCCTAAAGTTACGTTTACATCCGAAATATTTCCTGCAACAACAGGAACACTTATTGTTTTAGTTACTGTTGCACCAGGTACGTTAGACCCTGGACCATCTGGCACAGCTAATACAGTGTTGTTTGTATATGTATTACAAGCTGTAGTTATTATATAACCTACAGCAAAATCAGTTGAATTCACATTAAAGAAAACGTTACCACTAGCTTTTACCATTAATCTACAATATGGTGCAGGAGTAGCTGGCATAGTTACAGCTTGAGTACCATCATTCGGAGTTCCTGCTAATAATGTTGACCAAGTAGCTCCATTGTTTGTTGAAATTAAAATATCAACATTTGTCCCACCTGCACTACCATTTGTACTATTTACAGCCCATGTAACTGTTTGAACAGAACTTGGATCATATGAAATACCTGCTGTATTTTGAGAAGTAACTGTTAAAGGCCCTCTTGTAGCGTCAACTGTAACAACCATGTCACCAAAATTTGTTTGACCTTGACCAGCTACATTGTCTCTAGCTGTTAATCTAAAATTTAATGTTCTTGCAACTGAACTTAATGCTTCCATTGTAACTCCAACTCCTGCTGTAGTAGTACTACCTGCAAAAACCGAGCTCATTCTTGGAAAATATCTTATTGGACTAGGTGAATCTGGAAAACAAACAAAGTTAGGACCAGTAGTTTTTGTTGCACTTGCTGGGCTATTAGCTCCAGTATTAGCTCCTGCATCATTATTTTGCTCCCAAGTATATGTTAAAGAACCAGAACCTGTAGCAGAACCCGTTAACATAAACGGTGTACTTATAGGAATTGTATAGTTAGCTCCTGCATTAACAACTGGCGCTGCATGAATACCTACTCTAATTGGACAAGTTTTACCAACCATATTTGCCTGAACTTGTGCAATACTAGCAGAATGAAAAACATCAATTGAGTTCATATGAGTATTGTAAGATGTAATACCTGCATATCCCATAACTGTTACACCACCACCAACTTCTTTATTTACTCCAGTACCTTCAGAAGAATGAGAGAAAGTGTGATTAGCTCCAAATTGGTGTCCTAATTCATGCGCAACATAATCCACATCAAAAGTGTCTCCCATTGGTATTCCATCAGCCGGAGAAGTAATACCTCTTCCTTTAGTAGCTCCATTTCCTGAAGCAACACCATTCACACATACACAACCAATACAACCAGCGTTTCCACCACCTCCAGTAGAACCAAACATGTGCCCTACATCATATGCAGCATTATTTGCCGCTAATGATGTTGCAGGACCTGTTAATGTAGTATTAAGCGTTTGTTGTAACTCAGTATTCCAGTTCGCCAAAGTTGCCGAATATGGATCTGTAGCAGGATTATAAAAAATTACATTATTATTTGAAGCTACAATATTCATATGAATACCAAAATCAGTTTCAAATATACCGTTTACTCTAGTCATAGTTGCATTATAAGCAGCATTTACAAGTCCTACTTGCGCAGCACTAGTAGCTCCAAAATAGTTAGCATATTCTCCATTACAAGAAAGGGCTAATCTAAAAGTTAATAACTCTGCTCCGCTTGAACGAGAAGACAGTCCGTTTTTAGCTAAATCTATAGCTAAATCTTGTTCTGGTGTAGAACAAGTAAAAGGTAGTTTTCCTTTTACTCTTGATGAACGGTAAATTGAGTATACTCTTCCGTCTTGTGAATAAGGCTCCATAAATTCAGAACCTTTATCAGCTCTATGAATCATTGTTTGGATTCCTCTTGGATCAATACTCATTCTTAAACGTGCAAATTTATCATCAATTCCATTACCAGCATATGAACGAATTTCAGGAAATTGTGCTTGTAACTCTGCATCGAAATTTGAAGCTTCAAAAACCTCAAAACGTTCTAAAACCCCTTCTGCATTTGGTAATGAAATTATTACACTTTTTGAGTTACTTGAAAATCTATCTGAAGCACCTAAAAGAGCTTGCTTTAAAATAGACACATTTAATTGCATCAATTTATATTCTTGTGGAAACGTCTCTCTTTCAACATTTTTATTAGTTTTAATGTCGTTTGACGTTACTTGTGACCATGCTTTTTCTGTTTGCGAAAAACCTAAGTTAAACACTAACAATGAAAAAACAGATAATAGTAGTGTTTTTTTCATTTTTGGTTAAATTTTATGATTAAGCAGTAAATATAACAAAAATAAAATCATTTGTTTAAAAAAAAGAATTTATTTAGAATTATGTCACATTATTAAGAATCAAGTTTTAAATTTGTAAAAAAAAATTGAATTCATTTAATAGCTTAGAAACGTTTTCTCATAACGAGAAAAAATCCGTAGTTACAATTGGAACTTTTGATGGTGTTCACATAGGTCATCAGTCTATTTTGAAAAAACTAATTTCTTATTCTGAATTAGAAAATTGTTATTCTACAGTCCTTACATTTTTTCCTCACCCAAGAATGGTGCTTCAAAATGACGATTCTTTGAAATTATTAAATACAATTGAAGAGAAAAAAGGGTTACTTTCTAAAATAGGAATAGATAATTTAATTGTGCATCCATTTGACACAGAGTTTTCAAGGCTGACTGCTGAAGAATTTGTAAAAGAAATTCTTGTAGAAAAATTAAATGTACAAAAAATAATTATTGGTCATGATCATAGATTTGGGAGAAATAGATCTGCAAATATTGAGGATTTAATTCTTTTCGGAGAAAAATATGATTTTGAAGTGGAGCAAATTTCAGCACAAGAAATAGACGAAATTTCAGTTAGCTCTACCAAAATAAGAAAAGCTTTAAATAATGGTGATGTACTATTAGCAAACCAGTTTTTAGGTTGTCCTTATTTTCTTACCGGAAAAGTTGTAAAAGGAAATCAAATAGGAAGAACTATAAACTTCCCAACTGCAAATATTGAAATTTCTGAAACCTATAAATTAATTCCTAAAAACGGCGTTTACATTGTTTCAAGTAAGATTGAAGGTGAATCGTATTACGGCATGATGAATATTGGGGTAAACCCAACTGTTGCTGGATTAGAACAAAAAATTGAAGTTCATTTTTTTAATTTCAATAAAGACATATACAGTTCTGAAATTCAAATTAGTATTTATCATAGAATTAGAGACGAAAAAAAATATGAATCTCTAGAAGAATTAAAAGAACAACTTAATAAAGACTCTCTATATTCCATAACATATATTAAAGATAATTTATGTTAAACCGTGCTTTTAAATCCATCGACAATTCCCCTCTAATAGTCTTTAGAATATTATTTGGGTTTTTACTTGCTTGTGAAAGTTTTGGTGCTATTATAACTGGCTGGGTTAAGGCCGTTTTTCTAGAACCTCAATTTACTTTTTCATTCATTGGGTTTGAATGGCTACAACCTTTGCCCGGTAATTTAATGTATGCTTACTTTGTTGTAATGGGTTGTTTAGGCCTCCTTATTATGATAGGTTATAGGTATGTAATTGCAATGGTTGGTTTTACGATTATGTGGGCAGGTGTTTATTTTATGCAAAAATCGTCCTATAATAATCACTATTATTTGTTGTTGTTAATTAGCTTCTGTATGATTTTTTTTCCAGCCAATAAGTATGCTTCTTTGGATGTAAAACTAAAAATAACAAAAGAAGAAAATTCAATGCCTTATTGGATACCTTTTGTTTTTATAACACAGATAATTCTCCTTTATTTTTATGCGTCAATTGCAAAATTATATCCCGATTGGTTAAATGGCACGTTTACAAAAAACCTTTTACAGGGAACTACAACTAAACCTTTTTTTTTAAACTTGTTTTCAAAATCTTGGTTTTATATGTTTATTGCATATGCCGGAATTTTATTTGATTTAGTAATTACACCATTACTTTTAATTAAAAAAACACGAAACGTTGCTTTTCTTTTATCTATTGTATTTCACATATTTAATGCAATTGTTTTACACATAGGTATTTTTCCGTTTTTTGCACTTTCTTTTATTTTGTTCTTTTATGAGCCCGAAACAATTCAAAATTTATTTTTTAAAAACAAACCCACTATAAGTGAAGTGCATCAAAGTACATCAGGAGCATTGCTATTTAAATTTTTGTTTATTCCATTCCTTATTATTCAATTGATGTTGCCTTTAAGACATCATTTTATAAAAGGCGATGTTTTATGGACTGAAGAAGGACACCGATTAAGCTGGAGAATGATGCTTAGAGAAAGAAGCGGTTATTTAATAATAAAAATTGTAGATAATAAAACAAAAAAGGAAACTGTTTACAATTACCACAACAACCTTAGCAGCAAACAAGCCAGACAGCTTCCTACTAAACCTGATTTCATTTGGCAATACTGCCAAAGAATAAAGAATGAATATACTGGAAAAAACATTTCAATTTATTTAGATTGTAAGAACTCCGTAAACAGAGGTCCGTATAAAACCTTAATTGACCCTACAGTAGATTTTACTAAAGCAAAATGGGATTATTTTGGACACAACAATTGGGTTTTGCTGAATTAGTTTAACTTACATATTCTTCTGTTCAACTAGGAAAAAGAAGTAGTAAATTCAAAATACTAATTACAAGTTATATTTTTTTATTCTTCTAAAGTTATTTGTTACTTTTGGAGCATAAATAAATAAAGTATGATTTCACCTAGACATAATTGGACAAAAGAAGAAATAATTGCAATATACAATAAGCCTTTAATGGATTTATTATATGAAGCTGCATCCATTCATAGAGAACAACATGACCCAAATGTGGTTCAAGTATCTACTTTGTTATCTATTAAAACAGGAGGTTGCTCTGAAGATTGCGGTTATTGCCCGCAAGCCGCAAGATATCATACAAACATTGAAGGAAACGATTTAATGACGGTTTCACAAGTAAAAGCACAAGCATTACGCGCTAGAGAAGCTGGAAGTTCTCGTGTATGTATGGGGGCAGCTTGGAGAAATGTTAAAGATGGTAAAGAATTTGATGATGTATTGGAAATGGTTCGTACCATTAATAAACTAGACATGGAAGTATGTTGTACTTTAGGTATGATTACTGAAAACCAAGCACAGCGTTTAGCTGAAGCTGGATTATATGCATACAATCACAATTTAGATTCATCTGAAGAATATTATAAAGAAGTAATTTCAACAAGAGGTTATCAAGATAGATTAGATACAATTGATAATGTTCGTAAAACGAATGTTACGGTTTGTAGCGGTGGGATTATAGGAATGGGTGAAAACATTGAAGACAGAGCAGGAATGCTTGTTGCTTTATCAACTTTAAACCCACAACCAGAATCTACTCCTATTAATGCACTTGTTGCGGTTGAAGGAACGCCACTTGAAGACCAAAAACCTGTTTCTATATGGGAAATGGTTAGAATGGTTGCTACAACAAGAATTGTAATGCCAGAAACGCAAGTGCGTTTATCAGCAGGAAGAACACAAATGAGTAGAGAAGGACAAGCAATGTGTTTCTTTGCAGGTGCTAATTCAATTTTTGCAGGAGATAAATTATTAACCACTCCAAATCCGGATGTAAATGAAGACATGAAAATGTTTGAGCAACTTGGATTAAACCCCCAAAAACCATTTACTAAAAAAGTACAACCACAAACAGTTGAAGCAGAGAATTCTGAATTTCAATCATTAGGTGAAAAACCAAAATGGTCTAGACCTGGTCATAAAATTGAGAAAAACCTAGAAGCATCAGGAAAAAAATAAAACATAATCTTATAAAAAAGGAGCGCTATGCTCCTTTTTTATTTTATAATGTAACTTTTAAAAGTTGTTTATTTTTACCTTTTTGCCCTAAGAAAATTACTGAATTATCAATAACTAATCCTTTCGAAACCATAAAAGGCACTTCTGTATCTTCTTTATTTACTATTTCTTTAAAATTAAAGTCTCCGTTTTTATTAACCGAAATAACGTGTAAACAAGATTTACTTTCTCTAACATGGTCAAATTCAATTCTGCCATTAGATAGTTCTCCTATTTTTTCTCTTGTGTTAATGAAGAAATAATTTTTATCGTTAAGAATTAAAGATGTATATGAAATATATGAGTCATCTTTCGTTTGAGAACCTTGCCTTTTGTTAATGTTTCTTGCATATACCATATCTCCTTTATTATCGAGATTTATTGTAATTATATCATCATAATTATACATTGTTGGACTATTATTACCTCCTGAAACAGCATAATTTTCTTCAG